>ERZ772945.83-NODE-83-length-70511-cov-4.589020_pt1 | contig 70511 bp, 66 predicted proteins | sample MGYA00511681_ERZ772945 | MGnify/ENA primary metagenome ERZ772945 (study PRJEB29015, sample SAMEA2737943) | human oral metagenome | biome: human oral; feature: human-associated habitat; material: dental | place: China | collected 2143 ...
AAGGAGCCTTACCGCTTGCCCAAAGGCTCTCAAGCTTCTCCTTCTCTCTTTGAGTATCCATACACTGCCAGAAACCGTCATGTTCAAATCCCATAAGTTCGCCATCCTTGGCAAGTTTTAGCATAGGCTTTTGCTCAAAAATTGTAGCATCACCTTCTGTAATATAGTCAAATATATTTGGATTTAATACCATAAATCCGCCGTTTATAATGGCAGAATCATCTTCACTCTTTTCTCTAAAAGATGTAATGAGACCTGATTCTTCTTTTTGAAGCACACCCTTTTGCTGTGCCAGGCTTACAGTAGTTATTGTTGCAGTTTTTCCATGGCTCTGATGGAACTTAAGCAGCGCATCTATATCCACATCGGCAACTCCGTCACCGTATGTGAGCATAAAAGGTTCATCCTTTAAATGTTCCTTTGCTCTTAAAATTCTTCCACCGGTCATAGTATTCAGTCCTGTATCAAGTACTGTAACTTTCCAATCTTCAGCATTTCTTTGATGAACTTCCATCTTATTATTTTTCATATCAAAAGTTACATCAGAATTATAAACAAAATAATTTGCAAAATATTCTTTTATCTTATTCTGCTTATATCCTGCCAAGATTACAAACTCGCTAATTCCAAATGTTGAATAATATTTCATAATATGCCATAAAATCGGCTGACTGCCAATCTCAATCATTGGCTTCGGTTTCAAATGGCTTTCTTCAGAAATTCTTGTTCCAAGTCCGCCTGCTAATAATACTGCTTTCATATCTTTACCTCACGTTTTAAATTATAATATATTATCCATTTTCTCTAATCCACTCGGCTGTTCTTCGTATTCCTTCCTTGAAGTCAACCTCCGGTATCAGCCCTGTATCATCCTTGATAGCGTTTATATCAAACTCTTCATATGTTAAAGAAACACCGTTAAACTCCATTTCGCCAAATCCCATCTTTGCATCTTTATCTACAACATCTCTTAATTCAAGTAACAGCTCTTTCAGCGGTCTTGGATTCAGGCTACCTATATAATATGTTTTATTGTTTTTCCCAACTTCACCTATCTTTATAAATGCATTTATTGCATCATCTATATATATAAAATCATACTTTTGTGTCCCCGAAGAAAATGCACAGTGCTCTCCATTTATTATCTTTCTTATTGTTGTATTTATGAGCCTTGGACTTCTCTCACCCGGTCCATATACATTTGATACAATACCTCTTATATAATCTATCCCAAGGCTGCCTGCAAGTGTTCTTGTCATATAATCTGCAGCTAGTTTTGCTGATTTATAAAGTGTACTTTTATTTGGAGTAATCTCGTGTTCCATCAAAGCTGCAATCTCATAAATCATTATACTCGAAGCAAATATAAATCTCTTGCACCCTATTCGGTGACACGCATTTATAGCTTCACATGAAGCTTTTATATTTGATAACTGTACATTATAATCAGCATTGAAAGAATTTGATACTCCTGCCCATGCCAGATGATAAAATTCATCCACATGTTCATCACCTATCACTTTATCAAGATTCTCAAATCCTCCAAAATTATCCTTAAATACTTTTACATTATGCAAACCATCTACTCTGTCACTTTTTTCTTTTACAAACGCCAAAACTCGTACATTATTTTCGGCAAACTTTCTACATAATGCAGACCCTATAAACCCATTTGCTCCGGTAACTATTACAGTTTTCACCTTTACTCCTTATCCTCCTCTTTAAAGCCAACTCTTTTTTGCTCAATAACAAGTGGCCTATCCATTACTCTAATATTTATATTAAGTATATATTCTCCTAGGAAACCTATAAAGAATAATATTACTGATCCCATAAAGAACATACCTACAGACAATCCTGCAAGTCCAAGCTGGAAACTATCCCAATTAATTAGTTTCATAACAATTGTAATTATTCCTAATACAAAACATATTCCGGACATCAAAAAACCCATAATTGTTGCAAGTCTCATAACCACTTTAGAATAAGATGTTATTCCAAGCATCGCAACATCATACAGCTTAAAGAAATTAAATGTAGACTTTCCTCTTTCTCTCTGTTTTTGCTCATAATAAACCTCTGCCCTTTCAGGTCCAAGCTCTGCCACTATTCCTCTAAGATATGGATTTGAATCCTTAAGCTGTTTCATAACATCAATAAACTTTTTATCATAGAGGCCAAATCCTGTAAATTGTTCTATATGGTCAATATCAGCTATTTTTTTTATTATTTTATAATATACTCCTCTAATTAAATACATAATAGGATTCTCTCTACTTCTGTTTTTGATTCCTATTACTATCTGCTTTCCTTTTTCCCACTCTTTAACAAAATCCACTATGACTTCAGGCGGATCTTGCATATCTGCAAATATTAACACAGTGCAATCTCCTGTTCCCTGCAACAGCCCATAAAAACAAGACCTGCTGAAACCGAAGTTCTTAGCATTGAATATCGCCTTAACTCTACTGTCCTTTTCTGATAATTCTTCAATTATTTCTCTTGATCTGTCCAAAGAATAATTATCAATATAAATCAGCTCAAAATTATAATTACTGAGACTGGTATCAAAAATTTTTTTTATTCTATCATATATAAGAGGTATGTTCTCCTCTTCATTATATGTAGGAACCAGTATTGAAATTGTTTTCATATCACTTCTCCTATTAAATACACAAAAATAGTTAAATCAACCGGTTCTGATAGTATTTAGTATTTTAAATCCTTAAATATTTCAATTTAGTATACATTATGTTAATACAACAATATCCGTCCATTACTCTTTATGTTTCTTTATATTGTATAACTATCCATACCCCCATCAGCAAGTTCTACACCTTTATCATACATTGCAACAAGAGTAGTATCCTCCAAATAGTCAAAACTATGCATAACGAACGGAAGTACTTCAAACATATCTCCATCTTTAAAATCATACTCTTCTACTATACCATCTTTTTCAGCAGTAAACTTAAAATGTCCTGAGATAATATAAAAGACTTCTCTATTTATTTTATGATAATGTCCACCACGGAACACACCTTTTTTTGATGTCACTACATTCATCTGACTATACCCTTCATGTACCAACTGTACAAGAGTCCCTCTGTCATCGTTAAACGTAAAATCAGGCTTTAAAATATTAATTAACATATTTACACTTTCCATATAATAAAAGGTGTTTTCTTTATAAGAATACACCTTTTGTCTTATTCTTTTTTAAAAATAAAAAACTTACTTGCAATATAATTTATAATGATAACCAGTATATTGATAATTATCTTTGATAATGTATCGTCCAAACTTATTATACTTACAAAAAGCCACATCAAAACTGTATCTAAAATACCGGTTGCAAGCCTTGCTGATAAGAAGCCGACAAATTCTTTCATTGCTATCTGAGTTTCCCAACTCCTGCTTTCAAATACAAAAAGCTTATTCGTAATAAAAGCAAAAATAAAAGCCAAAATCCATGCAATAATATTGGCTATAAGAAAATATTTCTTTCCAAATGTATTTGCTAAAACACGGTAAGATACTATATTGATAACTGTAGCTCCTACACCAAATACACCATAAAAAAATAATTCTTTATACTTAAACCATAAATTTTTAATCATTAATAAGCTCACTTCTCTTTTCAAATTTCACTTTGAAAGCAATCTTTAAATATTTAAAAGTTTGAAGAAGTGAATTTTGTGATTCACCTTCTTGTCTTGCTGCCCAATTGGAAGGAATCTCATGTATCTTAACTTTTAATCGTATAGGCTTTAATGCTGTCTCCAGAAAGAAAGGATGCTTTAACTCCTCCCATTTTATTCTCTGCATAATTTTAGTCGGAGCAAGCCTGTACCCAAATGTAATATCTGTAAGTTTTACACCATAGAAAACAGCAAACATCTTTTGAAAGAAAAAATTTAAAACAAGCTTTACTTTACTATACCCTGCAAAGCTTCCCTTATGTAACCACCTTGATGCCGTAACCATATCGTTTGGATATCTTTTCCCCATTGTAATAAAATCTTTTACATTATGAGGATCCGTTTCCAAATCAGGCGCCATCATAAGTATATGACTTCCTGTAGCTTTCATAAATCCGTCGGCAACTGCGCCTCCTGCAAACGGCCTCTTCTGATATAGAATATGAAGTGGTACTCCAACTTCTTCGCACACCTTTTGGGATTTCTTTATAGCCTCTATACTCTCAGGTAGTGTACGATCACAAACTACTGCAATAAACTCTTTAATATCTTTATGTTCACATTCTTCCAATATAATATCAACTGTTTGATTGAATGAAAAAGATTCATTCAATGTCGGAAGAATGATTGAGACATTTTTAAATTCTTTTGTTTCCACAATTCCTCCTAAATTTCCAAGCTTATTTCACTCAATTTGAATATAGATTTCAACAACTTATTATCCATCATTGTCGAACTTGCTCTCTTTGCCACAAAAATCCCTTCCGAGTCCTCTACCTTTATGGCTCTAACCAAACTCTTATCTACACCAAGTTTATCGGCAATTATTATACCAACATCATACTTTGATAGGGACTTATCAGATGAAATATTAACTACCGGATGCTTATCTCCCATTTCAATCAAATCCACAAGATAATCTGCAGCCTGTCTAAATGAAATAGTGGAGCGATATGAATCACTGAACATGTCCATTCCGTCTCCGGATTTTAAGTTCTCCACAATATAATCATAAAAATGTTTTTTAGCGGACAACAGACTTGTTCCTATCAAAAAAGGATAACGTACTACTTGATATCCATAAGTATTTACTATTTTTTCTGCCAAAGCTTTTTGTTTTCCATATGTATTTACAGGATTGGTTTTATCATCTTCTTTAAATACTTTTCCATCTATACTGTTCCCGTAAACACTGTCAGATGACGGATAATAAAATGCACTGACATTTTCCATTGCATTAAGGAAGAAAGATAATGCGGTAATATTAGTATTCCAGGCTATTCTCGGATTTTTTTCAACTAAATCCGGATTATGGTATGCTGCAAGATATACAATCTTTTTATCTTCATTTTTATACTCATTACAAAAACTGTTCACAGCATCAAAATCACAAATATCTAAATTCTTCCATGTTATTCTTTCATCCTTTAATGTATCTCCTACTAAAGAAATATCTCTACAACAAGCTACGATTCTTTCCTGTGTTTTATTCAAAATAGATTTTAGGATATATGATCCTAAAAATCCATTTGCTCCAATTATACAATACATAACAACCTCTACAGATCCTTAGTAAGTTCCATTGCGTCGAGCATACATAAATCCATATTTTTATAATTCCATGTTGCCCATCTTCCAAGAAGATTAAATGTAGAATCTCCTTTAAAATACTCTTTGATTCCGTTTACATTTGTATCGTATGCTTTATCATGTATAACATACGCATACTCAGAAAACTGATGGTCAAGAATCTGTTCAAATCCAAGTTCCTTTGGAAGTGTATTGTCATTTACTATATCATCAGTCACTTTGAAACTTGTACCTATAACTTCAAGCGCACCACAACCTCTTGTTGTATCAGGATTGGCATACGGAGTTAATGCACTTTGATATCCCACACGATGGCACTTATAATCATGTGAAGGTATATATAGCCAAGTAATATCTGTCTTCGGGCAATCAAACAACACGGTTGTCAAGCTGTTATACTTTAATCCCTTTATCAATTCTACAATCTTATCAGGAAGCTGCATGATTTGTGGGAGCTCCGGTAGAGGAATAGTGTTGATGATTTTATCGTACTCACCTTCACCGTTTATATTCCACTTTTCATTCACCTTTTCTAACGACTTGATTGTAAAATCGGTATGTATATTTAATCCCTCACCGATAGCATTTACCATAGACTGAATACCACCGTGAAGCGGATAGTAGAATGATGAATGCGGCATCTTTCTTTCCTTCGGATCTTTCAAAATTACTGAACGAATAATTTCTTTTTTAGTTGGAAGAGGCATCTTTCCTCTCATCCATCCCGTTCCCATATCCTCAAGCGGATAAGCCCAAATTTTTTCGTTGTATGGAATCATATAAAAATCTGCAATACTCTTACCAAAATTCCATGTCAACCAATCCTTGAAATTATCAGGTTCCGGTCCCATCTGTGACAGTACAAAATCATGAACGCAATCTACTGCATCATCCGCATCCAACTCACAAAGTGAAAGTTCAAAAGGATATGATACATATTTGCCTGAAAAGAAAATCTTAGCATTACGATCGGTATATTTCCAATTTTCCTTTGGATAAATAGAAAATACCCAATCCATTACTTCCTTATGCTTTGAATTTAATATATGACCTCCATGTGGATCATATAACATTCCGTTCACATAGCGACTTCTTGCAAGTCCACCAATTGTCGGATTTTTCTCATAAACGACAACTTCATGACCCTTGTCGTGTAACATTCTGGCAGCACTTAAACCGGATACACCGGCACCTAAAACAGCTATTTTCATTATTACTCCTTTATATAACTACGATACTCACAGCATCACTTTCTACCATATTTCTTTTATGTAAACAAAGGAAATGTATCAGCTGTAAACCAATACATTTCCATATGATTTATCTTGTTAAGAATTCATGTCCGCCTTTTACTCGATCTCTCCAATAGTTCAAAAGATCTTCCATAGTCTGCTCAAATGGAATTACCGGCTCCCAACCTGTATGAGCAGTAAACTTTCTGCAATCCGGAACCTGAAGATCTGCATCAATAGGACGTAATCTTTCCGGATCCACCTCAATTTTAATCTTATCCTTCATTGGTGACATGTTGATCAAAGCATTTAAAGTATCTCCAACTTCACAAGTATATCTACCACCGATATTGTAATATTCTCCGGCAACCGGATTCTTTGTTACCAGAATGTAATATGCACGAACCGCATCTCTTACATCAGCATATGTGCGAAGAGACTTAAGGTTTCCGACCTTAACAACAGGTGGGAGCATACCTGCCTCAATCATAGCAATCTGCTTTGCAAATGTAGACTCATGGAAAACATCTCCTCTTCTAGGTCCCGTATGAGTAAACATTCTTGTAGTCATTACTGTCATCCCAAATGCTTCTGCATAATATCTTCCAACAAGATCTGTTCCAACCTTTGAAATAGCGTATGGTGAAGCAGGATGGAAAGGACAATCCTCATTTATGCCCTCTTCAGGTTTCTTATCTGCCGGTATCTTTCCAAACACCTCTGAAGAAGCGCAGACATGAATTACAGGCTTATAACTCTCATCTGCAACCATTGCTGCATGAACAGCTTCAAGTAATCTACATGTTCCAAGTATATTTGTATTTAAAGTATCTATAGGAGCTGTAAAGCTGGTCTGTGGATAACTCTGTGCAGCCAAATGAAAAATATAATTTGGCTTGATTTCTGTAACAACACGATATAGTGACATCTGGTCATTTAAGTCTGCATACTCAAAGAATACTCTATCCTTCTTATTTACTCTATCCAACAGATGATCTACATTGTCAAGCGGACTTCTCCATCTACATACACCATAAACATCCCAATCTGTCTCTTCCAAAAGGAAATCAGCAAGATGAGATCCAACCATTCCTGTAATTCCTGTAATTAACGCTTTTGTAGCCATACTACTCCTTTCTTATGAACCTTCCTTAACAGATTCCAAATCAAAATACTCAGGTCTAAAATACATAATTCTCGTTCCCTCATTTTCAAATTCAAAAGGAACATAGACCAAGTCCTCAAGTGCTTTTTTCACATTTTCTTGATATTCCGGTTCTACATAGAATAACAAGAAACCACCACCACCGGCACCAAGTAACTTACCACCTGTTGCACCGGCATCTATTGCCTTTTTGTATAAAATATCAATATCATTATTACTGATATCTGATGTAATACCTCTTTTAAGTTTCCAAGTATAATCCAGTAACTTGCCGAATTCCTTCAAATCCGCCTTAGAAACAAGCAACTTTTGAACGTCATCAACCAATGCCTTCATCTCTAAAAGCTCAGCCGTCTTATCCTTTGTAGCTTTCACTTGATTCTTGGCGATATCACTTGAGAATCTTGAAAAACCCGTAAAGAATAACATCAACCTGTCATTCAAATCTTTCTTTCTGTCTGTAGAAAACACCAGTGGTGTAACAGTATATCCGTCATCTCTAAAGTCTATTCTGTTAAATCCACCAAACGATGCCGCTATCTGATCTTGAATGCCACCCGCTTCATTACACAGAACTCTTTCTATATAGATAGCATCGTCTGCAAGCTTTCTTTTATCAGCGTATTTTCCTTTCAATGCATAGCAGGCATTCAACATACCAACTGCAAATGAAGAACTTGTTCCAAGTCCGGATCTTGCCGGAAGATCAGCCTCATACACTACTCTGAGTTCATGCATATCTAAATATTTCATGATATTCCTAACAGCCGGATGCTGAATCTCATCAATTGTCTTAGTTCTTTCAATTATTCCATAAGTTATTTGATTTGAATAATCAAAAAATCTTGGTAAGTGACGAACAGTGGTATAACAGTACTTATCAAAAGTAGTTGAAATAACTGCTCCACCATGCTCCCTATAAAATCCTTCATAATCTGTTCCTCCACCGAAGAAGGACATTCTAAATGGTGTCTGTGCAATAATCATAATCTCTCCTGCATAACAATATGCACTCCTTTTATTCTAAAATATATTTAAGTATTAGTTAATATCTCACAATAAAATATCATAAATAATAATAATAATCAATAAACCATCTATGATATATTGTTTCATAGATATTTAATTCCCAATCTAAGAAATGAACTCTCTCTTATTATCACAACTTTCTAATGTGTTTTCAATTAAACTTACTTTAAAACCTAATTCTCTGTATAATTCGCCATCTTAACTACTAACACATCGTCTATCTGTAATATAGACCCCTCATCCGGATAAACTGGTGCTTTCTTAAATTCATCACTTTTCAATATTTTTTCTGTATCCTCAACATTGCACCAGTTTATGCTTGTATCACCCAAATATCTCTTGAACACTTCTGACCAACCACGAAAAGAGTATGGGTAAGAATGCTCATATATATATCCCAAATTGGCATGATAATTAATATATTCTGACATGTAATCTTTCCATTTATAATTTCCATCTGATGGATTGCCATAAATCCCTACTTTCAACTCATGATTTGTAAGTGCACCTTTATCTTCCAATTTACTATATATCCTATTTGCCAAAAATAGCGTCTGATCTTCATGTCTTTTTTGTTCTACTCCATCAACATTATTAATAAAATTATAATTTAATGCAAGAAAAAGTAGAAAAATAGCTAATATACTTCTCATTAATTTATTTATTATCTTATTTTCTTTCATCAAACTATAACTTAAAGTAAACAGAACAACCGGGAATACCATCATTGGTGCAGTCAATAAAATAAGCATCCCTGTACCAGGTATAATAATGTCTATCAAGTTACATGCAACAGGTGATAATAACAACAAAATACAAACTAATATTATTTGAACTCTTTCCAATTTTTTTTCTTTAATAAATACTATGATGCTGGCAATACTTGTAATTCCAAGTATTATATAAATCATTGATGTTCCAAATGAATTTGACATACTAAGACTCTTAGTAAAATAAAAAGAAAAAAATTCCCTATAGCTTTGAGGAATGGATTCCGGCAATTTTTTTATAATATTTGCTATATTAACCTCACTTCCCCCCTTATATGCAGAAATTTCCACATTATATACTATCAACGATATTTTTAGCCCGATATAGTAAAGAACGCTACCCATGATAACCAATATAGCAAAACTTAAAAATTTTTTCAAATTTTTTTTATCAATAAGAACTTCCTTTATTACAAATGTCAGCCCCACTATTCCAGTAATTCCAATATTTGACTGATATATACTAATACTAAATGCAAGGCTAAAGGCACCTAAAATAATAGCAAGCTTATCTTCTTTGAAATATTTCCAAATCCAAATAGAAAAAACAGCAAAGAATACACTTGCACCATTTGCATCTGAACAGAATGGAAATGTTATTACAGCTATACTATACGGAGATGCGATGATTAAAACTAATACAATAATTTTAACCAATTCGTTTTTTACTTCATATAAGTCCACAATGCAAACGCCTGCAAGTAAGAAAAAGAACATTGATATAAATGAAGTAAAATATCCGGATGAAAATCCTCGATTTAATGCATAAAACAAATACAACCCATATCTTCCAATTTGAATATCCCAACTTCCCAAAACATGAGGTATTCCACGTATAAGTGTATCCGGATTAATGACTTCATTCCCCCAAAATACATATGTTCCAAAGGCACTTATTACAAATGCAATTAATGCGCTTCTTATATTATCTTCATATACTCTTTTTAAATCACAAATAAATTTTCCCATACATAATGCTCCTATTACTACGGTATTTATAAATTCATATATTACTACCTTACTTATTAAAAGTAGTTGAAATAACTGCCCCCACCATGCTCCTTATAAAATCCTTTATAATCTGTTCCTACACAGAAGAAGGACATTCTAAATGGTATATGCGCAATAATCATAATCTCTCCTGCATAACAATATGCACTCTCCTTCTTTTTTAACCCTAAACCCCAATATAATCCTATTCCAATAATAAAATATCATAAAAGATATCAATAATCAAGAAATCTACTGCACTATTAGAGAATTATAAGTTTCTCAACCATGTAATACGATATCATACTCACCTGTTAAAATTAGTGTATACTATCATATTTATAAATATATCTGTATATTTTAATTATGATAATATATAATTACTATACTTCATCAGTTCTTTATTTTCTTAGCAACAATATAAAAATCCTTTTTAGGATCATAACTCTCTGCAGGTAACTCATAACAATGTGGCGGATTGTACGTTCCCCTGGCCATATCATGTGGTGAAAATTTTTCGGTAATAATTTCAAATCCAAATTTCTTAAACTTCTCTGACCACCACTCATATGGATGTAAATTCACATGCCAATTTACACCTGTCTTTTCATCTATATCATCCCAATTTGCAATTGATCCGACAAAAATTCCACCTATTTTTAAATGATCCTTTATATTTTTCAAAAGAATATCTAAGTCACTTTCTCCAATATGTTCCAGCATCTCCCATGCAGAAATGACGTCGAATTCTTTCCTTATCCCATCCTTTTTCAAAGTAAAAGGTTTAGTGACATCACATGTGAATAAATTTTTTGGTATAACTCTCCAATGTGCTCTCTGTTGTCTAAAAGACTCGTCACTACCTTCCAGTCCTACTGCCTCGTGCCCACGTAAAAGTGCGTCCAATACAATACCACCACTGGAACATCCCAAATCTGCAAATGCCAATTTATCCATATCCTTAAAATACATCTCACACGCATGAATAAATCTTGGATATCGTGTATCATCTCTAATAGTACCATGTGGGACAATATGATCATTACTTTCATAGGCTACAGGATATTCAGTTTCCAGCTTAATTGCTCCAGAAGTATTTTCTATATATTTGTCTAATAATACGAATATGTCTGAATAGCAAAAATCTATATGCTTATGAACCATAGTAAATCCATCAACCACTTTGTCGGTTATATTGCTTTCCGCCTTCCAAATTCTACTATCAAATGTTTGGCTTAGATTCTTTTCCGCTTTCCAAATTCTACTGTCAACCGATTGATTTATAATCTGTTCAGCTTTATAAATCCTACTGTCAAATGTTTGACTTAGATTTTTTTCCGCTTCATATACTCTACTGTCAATCATAGACTCCACAGCTGTACTCTGTGAATTTACTATATCCTTCAAATTACTAATCTGTTCCTCTAATCTTTTGAAAGAATATTCTGCTTCAGTCAATAGAGCAGCATTACTATTTTCCTGAATCCTATACAAATATTGTTTTAGTCTAACTTCCGAGTCTCTCATATGATTCAAAATATCATTTTTACTGTCATTCAAATGACCGTCTAAATCCCAAATCTGTTTTCTAATTCTATATTTCATCCCATGTTTAAATGGAGAATAAAGTAGCTTTAGAATCTTCTTAATACCCTCTTTCAAAGAAAACGTACTTACATTTTTGACATCTTCTCTCGGATACTTTTTAAATAGTTCATCAACAGTTAAAACCTCTTCCAAATCATGGCCATATGAGTACTTTCCCAGCACCCACCTCCATCTTCTGTTGATAGCCATCAATAAACTCGAGTCTTTATACTCTTTATACTCTAAGTTATTCTTTGCCATCTCTCTTAAAATGGACTCTTCTTCTTTTAATGCTGATCCCCTTTTGTCACTATCTACCTCTTCAAACCTATTTTCCCATCCCGTCAAAAATGGTATATGTATCTTAGGTACTTCCACATGTAGATACTTTGATAAATTGTTTGATGCAATCTCTGCTGACTCAGCTGAAAGAGCATTAAACTTTTTTTTTGTAATATTGTCAGAACCAATTCTATACTCACCAAGGACTTCTTTCAAATTGTGAAATTTAAATTTATGTACAGCTCTTGTCCATAGCTCATAATCCTCCGCCTTTTTTGTATTATCATAGAAGAGATTATTATCCAAGAATAAATCTTTTCTAATCATAATAGTTGAATGGCAAACTTCACAACCGTAAATTAATGCAGCTTTAATATCTTCATGCTCTACTGCTACCTCATGTATAAAATCATTGTCGACACCGAAATGATGTTGTCTGCTTCCACATAAACCATAATCTCTGTGTTTTTCCAAAAAATCAGCTTGTAGCTCAAAACGATCTTCTCTAGCCAAATCATCTGCATCAATTCTTGCAATATACTTTCCTCTTGCAATCCTTATACCCTCGTTCAATGATTCTGCCAACCCCAACCTTGTCTCATTCCTAACAAGTCTTATTCTGTCATCTTCAAATAAACTGATTACTTCTGCAGTTTCAGGGCTACTCCCTGCTTCGTCAATAATAAGTACTTCAAAGTCGGAACAAGTCTGTTCAAATATTGACCATAGTGTTTCAGCTATATAATTCTCACTATTGAATGTAGGCATTAGCACTGTTATCAATGGATTTTTTGATGCATACTTACTTTGTTTATAGAATTCTTCATGATAAAAGAGAGAATTCTTATATAGTACATTTAATTTATTTCTTTCGTAATTATTACTGCATGCCGGCAACATAAATTCATATCTTTTTTTCATCCTCTGATGACAATTTCTAAAGAATTCTCTTCCTTCATCTTTTGATTTTCTCATTATTGAAAAGAAAAAACGCTTCATAAGTAAATCTAAATCTACTAATGTCTGTAGAATTTCTTTATCTGATTTACTAACATAAGATGATGAAAAAGACATAATATCTAATTCTTCCGGTTTTACTTCTAAACCACTGTCTTTAATTTTTCTAATTATATTATCATCGTTATTGTACATATCTCACTCCTAATGCATTTTAAGTACAAATCTCCTTATACTTCTAATAATATTTAAAACATATGCCGATGGTAGTATACCAATTTTCAGAAATATTTTTTTTACAATTCCCATATGTTTCATTGATAAATATATTTTCTTGTTTTTAACAATATACTCTTTTGATTTGTTTTTATCTTCTAAATCAACGTCATAAATCATAACAAATGATAAAATATATTGTAAACTTAATTTATTTATCAAAATATCCTTATACAAGAAGTCTGCTTTTGATATTCTTTTTACGCTGATACTTAGCATATCCATCAAGTCAACCACATGTTTTAATGTAACTTTATTGGCCAGTGAGCCTTCTCTACCAATCCTATAGTAATAATACGGTTTTCCATAGAAGGCAAACTTCTTTGCCGTCAAAATAACTCCGGTAGCAAACTCAATATCTTCGCTGTAAACTCCTTCCAAAAAAAACAATTTATTTTCAAGAATAAAAGTTCTTCTTAAAACATACTGCCATACATTCCAATAGTTTCTCCTCTTTTTAAGGAATACCTCAAGGTATCTATTATCATATATAAGCTCTTCACCTTCAATAGTATCAACCTGTGATATATTATCTGAGTTTCCAACTATATAATAATCTGAGATAACCGCATCTACAGGCATCCTACTCTTCAAGCTTTTCATAAGATTGGAAAACGCTGTAGCATCTATATAGTCATCACTGTCAAAAAAAGCTACATAATCACCAATTGCATATCTCAGTCCGACATTTCTCGCATTTGAAAGTCCGTCTCCGTCTTGACTTACTACCCTTACCCTATCACTATACTCTCTTTGTATCTCATTTGCAATGTACTCACTTTTATCGCATGAAGGCTTTACAACAAGTATTATTTCATAAGAAAAGCCATTGCAATCAAGCATTGACTTAATGCAAGTTTTCAGATATTTCTCTACCTGATATACCGGCACAATAATACTTAACAGCATGGCTTTCTCCCTTCTAGAATAATTCTTTTATTTTCTTACAAATTTTTTTTATCTTTGCTTTTATACCCTTATTTTCTTTCCAAAAATAATAAAAGCGATTTATATATGGGTTAGGATATTTTATTCTAAAGATAGAATCTATCCCACCAACAACATCAACCATTCTATTGAACGGCTCTCCACCTCTTGCCCATGCCCATTTCGCACGAATAGACCTAAGCAATTCAGCTTCATCAAAAAACTTTACTTCCCTATTTTTCTCATAAATCTTTATAAGTACATTTTTCAACGATCTGTAGGCTTCTTTTTTCTTATTTCTATCTTTTATTTCAAAATAGTCATTCTTCCAGTTATCAAAGAGTACACTCTCATCATCTGAAAGCTCGAGACCTATAGTTCTTTTCAGTGTTTTTGCCACTATTCTGCCACTTTCAAGGTGAAGCCTCGACTTCTTCTCTAATGTGATATTATCTTCGCCAACACGATACTCTCCAAGTACTTCCGGAATATTTGCGATATCTCCAAAGTCAATCACCCTGCTCCACAGTTCAAAATCTTCCGCCAAATAAGTATTATCATAGTATAAATTATTTTCTACAAAAACGCTTTTCCTTAACATCAAAGTAGAATGACACAGGTCACAGAAAAAAACCGCATTACACTTGCACTGCGCCGGTTCAGTTGCCGGTTTGTGTATCCAGTCGATATCTACTCCGAAGTGATGCTGATACGAACCTACTACAGCCACATTTGGATGGCGGTCCAGAAAATCCACCTCTTTTTGAAATCTGTCTTTTCGCGATATATCATCTGCATCCATTCTTGCTATGTACTCGCCGGTTGCCTCTCTCATACCTAGATTGAGTGACTCTGCAAGACCTAAACGCTTAGTATTTTGAATAACTCTTATTCTTGCATCCTTCTTTTCATATTCCTTTACTATTTCGGTGCATTTCTCACTTGAACCATACTCATTCAATATAAGCATATCCCAATCTGTAAAGCTTTGTGCTATGATACTGTCTATACTTTCCTTAATATACTTTTCACTGTTATATACCGGCAAAAGTACCGTAACCTTAGGCATGTTCACCTCTCATATATGCTTCATATTCATCACACATCTCCTGTGTGTCTCCATAGCCTCTCATATGACCCTTTTCAAGCCAAAGGACTTTTGTACACATCTCTCTGATTTGCTCTATTGCATGTGAAACCAAGATGGTAGTAACACCGCTGTCAAAGAGTTCCTTCATCCTCTGTTCAGACTTTGCTCTAAAAGAGATATCACCTACAGACAATACCTCATCCAATATAAGTATATCCGGTTTTACAAATGATGCAAGTGAAAACGCTATCTTCGACTTCATACCTGAACTAAGTTTTCTGAATGCTACATCCTCAAAATCTCTTATCTCTGCAAAGTCTATTATCTCATCATACTTATCATCGATAAATTTCTTGGTATATCCAAGTAGAGCTCCTCGCAGATAAACATTTTCCTTTACAGTCATCTCATCATCAAATCCGGCAGTCAGCTCCAGTAGTGGTGCTACTACCCCGTTTACCTTAACAGTTCCTGCTGAAGCCGGCATAATATTTGATAAAACCTTCAATATAGTAGATTTACCTGAACCGTTAGAACCTATAATCCCTAAAAGCTCCCCTTTTTCTACATGAAAGGTAATATCATCCAATGCTTTAAATTCTTTTGTAATCACTTCTCCATGCATCTTTCTGATAAAGAACTCTTTTAATGAAAGCTCTTTTATATCTCCAAGAATATATGTTACAGAGACATGATCCACTTCTATCATATTCATAAGTGTACCTTCCTAAATATAATATAAGAACATATAATTATACTTTTTATACATCCACATACCTATACGAAGTATAAACAATGCATAAAATATACAGTATAAATGATATGTAAATGACGGTATCGTATTATGTAGTACTATCTCTCTGAGATAATTTATATATACAAAAACCGGATTTAAATAAATAAGTTTTGCCACTATACTTCCTTCAAATATCTTCACATCGTAAAATATAGCTGTAAAGTACATCAATGCAAGTGTAAATATATCATAAAGATACTGTACATCTTTAAAGAATACAAACATTGCAGATAATATCAAGCCTGTACCCACTATTAGTACAAACAAGCATACAATCGGAAAGATAATAAATATAAACTTCCATGTGATTGTAATCCTATATGCTATTACAAAGATAAAAAATATCACCAGTGTAAGTAAGAAGTTGATTGACGCCGCCATTATCTTTGATATAAGAAACAAATACTTCGGTGCATTTACCTTTGTTATAATACCTGCATTTGATGTGATAGACTGCATACCGTTGTCTGTAGCCTCTCTGAAGTAGTTGAACATAAGCTGTCCGGCAAACATATATATGGTATAGTGCTCCATTGTGTCTCCAAAAACTCTGTCGAACACAAAGCTCATAACGAGAAGCTGAAAGAGCGGTGCAATCATACTCCAAAGTATACCAAGGACGGATCTTTTATATCTTTTATTGAAATCTCGCTTTACCAGTTCACTGAACATGAACTGGTATTGTTTTATTTTATTTATAAATATATTCATCCTCTACCACCTATGATATCTTAACAAGCTTTTTCAAATATGGGATATTTGCAAGCGGTGCTATCATGATAACCGTAGTAACAAAAATTATAACCACAAAAAGCAGGCACTCCGGAACCGAATTATCAATTTTAAATGTAATCCCACGGAATGATATCGTATCTCCTATCAGCCACATAACTAACGCATGAGAAAAATAGATTCCCATAGCAAGTTCAGATACTTTAATAATTATCTTCTTTATAAAAGTATTATCACCTTTCCAGCTTAACTTGCATCCTAAAAGCATTATACCAAAAGCATACATTACATTACCAATCTCCAACTCACTAAAAAATGTGTGTGTAGATGTTCCCAAACGCATGGAAATTCCTTCAGTCAAAAGTATTGTCAATACTAAACCTATAACAGAGCTTACTCCACCTAAAATTATCGAAACCTTTTCCTTATTTTCATAAATCATTCTGCCAATAAACAGCAATGAAATATACCCAAGGTTCATATAAATAAAGAATGAGTTTTGTAAAAGCTGAACATTTAGTGAAAAATAGTTAATAATACTATCAATAGTACTTGGAACTAATAATCCGAGTATAATAAAATAAATTCTCATTTTATCTGAGAGTGATTCATATAGTATGTTCAATATAGGTGAAAAAAGGTAAATCCAAATCAGCAAATATCCATACCATAAGTGTCCTGATACTCTTTTATTTAAAAAAATCATTACAGTATCATAAACCACATCACCATCATTCCAAAGTATTTTTTTTGTCAATATAAATGCAAAACTCCAAACAAAAAGGGCAATACCTGCTATAACAGCTTTTTTCAACGCTTTTTCTAAGCTTATCTTTTTCCCTAATAAAAGTGCACCTGATATCATTAAAAAAGCTGGTACTGCAAATCTTGTAACGGCATTTAATATCAGTCCCTCTTTCCAAATAAGACTGCCAAGTTCATGATTATTAAACACCCCACTGGACGCATGAATGACAGCTATCATAAAAGCCGAAACTATCTTCAAAAGATCCAATCCGATAAGTCTATCCTTATTCTCTCTTTTTTGTTCAGGGAAGAACCTTTTAGAGATTAAGGATATTGCAACTAAAAATACCCAAATGATAACAGCTAAAGGTACAAGATTTTTTCTTGTCAAAAATGTAGTGCTACCGGCATTTAACTTTACTTCAAAGTTCATCCAGTTTTCAGACTCACTATCTGTATATCCGTCAAATCCTTGGTCTCCCTGTACAGATATAATTCTTGCCTTACCCTGCCATTTGTTCTGTTTCAGTACAAGTACTACATCTTCACCGTTTTGAAATTCAGCCTGTATGCTGTCTTTCATCCCGTCTATCCTGTCATAGCTTCTCCAAAGTAAACCATCGTCTTTTTCAATCCAACCTTTTGAAAAAATATCACCGGGTTTTTTACTTTCTCCATTGACAATGACTTCTTTCAAAAAAATCTCATTGCCTTCCGCTTTTTCATTTTGATCGTTGCTTGCTACTATCTGAATAGTGCTGCTTCCTTGCCCTTTTATAAGGAAAGCTATAGCAGATACTGCCAAAAACACTAAAATTATCGGCAACGCCTTCTTTACTGTCTTAGAAACAGATTGTGGAATTGCCAATATGACAATTCCAACAATCAATAATACTGTTAAAAAAAGATTATCCATCTTCGCTTTCCTATGCTTTTAAATGATCTTTTCCTGCCAATGTCTTATAAAAAATACTCATAATAAGATGATCGTATATCATATGTATATCTTCTGTTACCTGCATACTCATAACATCTGCACATAGTGAAACATCAGACATCTGCTTCAGCTTACCGCCGTCATAACCTGTAATTCCTATTATCTTGTTACCGCAAGACTTCGCATATTCTACCGCATTCAACACATTTTTAGAGTTACCGCTTCCTGATATCGCCATAACTATATCACCTTCTTTGATGACTCCTTCAAGCTGGAAACGGAACACTTCCTCAAAACCTATATCATTTGAAATAGCCATCATTGTAGCTACATTGTCATTAAGGCAAAGAAGCTTGAACTTCGGTTCTCCCTTCTTATAAAGATACTCACTTACACCTTTATTGAAGTCATTTTGATAATGTGATGCGGTTGCGGAACTTCCACCGTTACCGAATACAAAGATGGTTCCTCCTGCCTTTCTGGTATCATCCATCAAATTCATAGCCTTGTTAATATCTTCTACATTCAACTTCTTCAATGTCTCTATCTCAAGAGCAATATAATCTTTAATACTGTTTGTATAATCCATTTTCACCTCTAATTCATTTTCAATACATTTTCTACAGTAAGTGCTACCGACTCGTCAGACTCATGCTTTGCCTTCCAACCTGCTGCATGAATCCTTGAAAGGTCATACTGGAACTTAGGTACATCACCTTTCCATCCACCCTTTCCACCTGTATATTCATAAGGTATTCCGGTCAATCCCATCTTATCAACAACAATATCCGCAATTGTCTTTACACTGCTTTGTGTACTTACTCCCAAATTATAAAGTGTGATTCCTGTATCCTTCACATCCTTAAACTGCATTATAGCCTCTACCAGGTCAAGTACATAAATATAAGGCTTACACTGTGTTCCGTCACCAAGTATTCTTAAGTGACTTGGGTCAGCCTTAAGTCTCTTCACAAAGTCAAATATAACACCATGTGTAAGTCTGGGACCTATAACATTCGGAAATCTGAATATAAGAGCCTTAATATCATTCATATAGCTGTAAGCTGATATAAGTGCTTCCGAGCCAAGCTTTGCCGCACCGTAATATGATATCGGACGAAGATTCGGCTCATCCTCAGATACATTTTTCCCTTCCTTTTCACCATACACAGCTGAAGTAGACGCAAAGAAGAACTTCTTAACATCGTACTTTCTCATGGCCTGAAGCAATTCAAATGTTGTTGAGTATGTATTTTCATACTCTATTGAAGGGTCATTTGCACTTGCCTGAATATCGGAGTTCGCCGCCAAATGGAATACGTACTCAAACTTTTCCTTTTCAAATACTTCCTCCAATTTTTCTCTATCACAAATATTCTGCTCATAGAATTTAAAATGCGGATTATCAATCAAATGTTCAATATTCTTCTTTGTACCTATAAAAAAGTTATCTATACATACTACATCATTACCCTCTGCAAGCAAACTGTCTATCAAATGGCTGCCGATAAATCCTGCGCCACCTGCAACTAATACCTTCATACTTTCTCCTTTAATTCCAATATTTATCTCCAATATATATTACACTTGTACCGTCTCTCTCAAATGAAAAATCAAGTTCTTTTAGTCCTATAGCTTTTTTCAGCTGTTCTTGTTTTTCTTCCTCACAATAGAACAGGAGGAATCCACCGCCACCGGCTCCCAAAAGTTTTCCGCCTAAAGCACCGTTTTTCATAGCAATCTCATAAGCCTCATCTATTGCCTGATTTGCAATACCTGATGCAAGTTCTTTCTTTAACTGCCATCCTTCATCAAGTATCTTTCCAAAGGAAGAAATATCATTATTTTCCAGTGCGATCTTCATATCCTTTGCAAGTTCACACATCTTAAGAAGATTTCTTGCTTTATCCTCTGAAGTTATGTTCCTTGTCTGCTCAGCCAATATAGTATTTGCTGAACGAGTTGTTCCTGTATAGAACATAAGTAAGTTTTTCTGGAGCTCTTTGTATGTCTTGCCTTCCATAAGTATCGGCTCATGTGAAACAGATCCGTCCTGATTAAACTTAATGAAATTCAGTCCACCAAGTGCGGCACCATACTGGTCCTGCTTTCCTATAGGATTACCCAATTTTTCTATCTCAACTTCACACGCAAGCTTAGCTAATTTGTCTTTTGATACGAACTTTCCCTTATAGCAATTTAAACTATTTAAAAGACCTACAGTAAATGTACTTGAAGAGCCAAGTCCTGTTCCTCCCGGAATATCTGCTGTTGATGAGATTTCCACACCATGAATACCCATGTCTGTAAGCACTTGCCTAAAGATTCGATGCCTTATCTGATCTGGACTGTCTACCAACTCATTTTCAGAATATTTTAACAATGTCTGATTTTCATTAAAATACGGATGAATGGAAATATAGCAATACTTATTGATAGATGTACTAAGCACACATCCACCATATTTCTCATAGAAATTTGCCATATCGCTTCCACCCCCACAAAAGCTCACACGAAAGGGGGTCTTTGTAATAATCATATTTCTCTCCTTATATCAATCTCTTTGATTTAATATATAATCGTTTGACATTATAGCATAGTTTTATTTTATATAAAAGGATTTTTACTTAAAAGCCGCTATATACAGCACTTTCCAACCTTATCTTCCACTTTTTCTAAGAACTTTATACAGTCCTCCTCTAAGATTCTTCGGTGAAAGTGTAATTAAAGCTGTCAATATTATAGCAACTATAAATTCTGTTATGTTTGTATATTTAAGCTTTTTTTGTAAAATTCTAAGTTTTATATATGTTTTGAAATACTCAAAACCGCCTCTTCTGTTCTCAAAGTTTCCAAGCCTTGCATGTATCAGCACTTTGTCAATATTTGCAATTTTGTATCCGGCTGAAAGCATTCTGCACCACAGATAGTAGTCCTCAAGTCCTTTTAATGGTTTATAGCCGCCTGCATTCGTCACATCCTTTTTTCTAAAAAGTACTGTCATATGATTTAGCGGATTTCTGTATTTACCGTATTTGTATAGGTCTTTATATGTAAGAGGCATCGTCTTTGTTCTGATTACTTCGCCTTCTACACTGAATTCATCTATATACCCGCCAAGTACCGATATATCTTTATGCTCATTCATATACTTCAGCTGATATTCAAATCTGGTATCCGTAGCTATATCATCTGCGTCCATTCTGGCAACATAATCATACTTACATTTTTCAAGTCCTTTTTGTAGCGCAATACCAAGCCCCATATTTTTCTCAAGCTGCACACATACAAAATCTATATTATTTTTATTGAATTTGTTTTTTTCTGCAGATATTATATCTTCAAGCTCTTTTGTAAGTATTCCGTCTTTTACCAAAACCACCTCATCAGGCTTTACTGTCTGATTCAAAATACTGTCCAGAGCTTTCTTTAAGAAAATCGGCGTTTCCTTAAAGTATACCGATATCAAAACTGAAAACTTTTCTCCACCTTCACACTCCCTCACATTTTTTTCTCTCCCTTATCAATCTTACCGAACACACCGCTATAAAAAACCCCGCTATCGTTATAAAAATGTTTACACTCAGCATTACTCTCACGCCCATATGGTCAAGTATTGCTCCACCAAAGAGCGAACCCAGCACTGTTCCTGCAGATACCATTCCCGACATAAAGGCTTGTCCTGTAGTTTGGTCTTTGTGGTCTACCACCATTCCTGTGAAATACACCGATGCCGCCGCCAATATGGCAAAGCTGCAAATTTGTGACAGCTGTGTAATGTAAATCATTGCTATATTTATAGATGAAAAGTACATAACCGCCTTTAATACATAGCCTAACGCGGCTATAATCATAAGACTTCCTACTCTTATCTTCTTCATTATATATGAAAAGGTAAATAAAACAGGTATCTCCACAACAGCCTGTATAAACATTGCCTTTCCCAGATTTGAACTGTTACCGCCAAGTGACTGTACGATTTGCAAAAGATATGTAGCCACAATATTGTGTGAGAAAAACATAAAAAGCACCGCCAAAACCATTAACGAAAAATACGGATACTTCTCTATAAAATGTATGACATTCGTTCTCTCATCATCTCTTTTTGTTATCACTTTTTTCGTTGCAGGCATCATGATTACAATAGCCAAAAATAAAACTATCATAATCAATCCCCCTACAGGGATTATATTTGTTCCGTGATTCAGTGCCAAATTTCCGATAACCAGAGCAAGTATTGCGTATGTTGCCGAACCGCATCCCCTTGCCAAACCGAAGTTTATACTTATCCCCTCTTTTTCATATGCAAACAATGCGCTGTTTATTAACGGCAAGTATATACTTGTTATTATATACATCAGCCCGAACAGTATCGCCACTGTCCAATGGTTCTTTATCAAAAGCATCATTATACATATGATGATGTAAGGTATACCGAGAATTATTATAAGTCTTTTCCATGTCAATACTTCTATTCTGTCACATATATTCCCTGCAATCGGCTGCAATATAACTGCAACAAGACAAAATATCGCCGTTACTATGCCTATCAAACTGTTGTTAAAGCCGTTTCCCTGTAGGTAGAATGATATAAAACCCGCACCTACACAATAAAGCATCCAATACAATCCCTGTAAAACTATATACTTGAGATTTATTTCTCTGTCTCTCATTTGTTTTCCTTACTTATCCACTCTATTACCGCCTCCAAGTCAGGCTCTATTGCATCAACCTTTTCTCTTATCTCATCTGTAGGCTCTATAGTGTCAGGTACCATTATCACTCTTGCCCCTGCCGATAATCCTCCTTTTATTCCGTTTATCGAATCCTCCAATACAAGACATTCTTTTATATCTACACCCAGCTTTCCTGCCGCCTTTAAAAATATATCAGGCGCCGGCTTGCCGTTTTCTATTTCATCTCCACAGGTAAAGTCGTCAAAGTACTTATATACATCCGCCATTTTCAGATATCTTAGCGCTACCTCTCTCTTTGTGGAGCTTGCAAGACAGGTCTTTATATTGTTTTCTTTAAGGAAAATAAGTAACTTATCAAGACCCTTTTTCTTGGTTATTCCATGCTCCTTTATATGATTTGTAATATATTCTTCTCTTGTCTCTCTGCCCTTGTCGATATCAAAGCCTTCTCCGGCATCTTCTTTTAATATCTTATGTACCAAAGCTTTATTGGCACCCTTTATCTGTAATATTGCCTTATCACTTATCCTAAAGCCTTGCAGCTTAGCTGCATTTTGCCATGCATTTCCGTACAACCTCTCGGTATCAAACATCAGACCGTCCATATCAAACAGCACCGCTCTTATCATAAAGCCACCACCTTTCTACTTTTAATAACATAGCATTTTTTTATAATAAAATCCATATGAAAAAGAGGAAGGCGATTTTCCTTCCTCTCAAACATTATTACTGCAGACGGCTGTCAATCCTACTAAGCAACATATTATAATATCTGTATCCTATATGTCTACCTGATTTCTTCAGTTGTTCTATACATTCTTTGACATCTTCGGATGTCAGTAAATTTTCATCGTATGCGACCATAATTATACCTATAGTTCCCATTACCTTATGTCCCAAATCTTTTGATACATTCCTCCCCTTAGCTTCATCCATCAATAATACATCTGCACTTAACTCATCTGCTAAAACTATAGCTTCACTCTCACCTATATCAAGACCTGTGGCTCTCCTAAGAATATCTACCGCTTCTAAGCTATCTACCTCTTTAACTTCTATCTGACTATTATTTCTGATTATATCAGCTTCTTCAATAAAACGTTTATCTACCACCAACTCATCAAATACCGCTTGCGGAATAAGTATCTTACCAAATAATTTCTCCAATAAATATACCTTATCTATTTTTAATAGCGAAATCAAAGGCGTTGTGTCGGAAACCACAATCATGACTGCGACCTCATACCCTTTAGCTTCTTAAATGTATCTATATCATCTTCCAAATCGTCTTGTATCAAATCATAATACGAATACCCGAGTTTATCATAAATTGTAATCAAGTCAGACTTGCTTACTCCTAAAATTTCTGCCGCTCTTCCATGTGATATCGTTTGATTATATATATACGGATATAAAAGCAAAGCATTTCTCCGAAGTTCAGACTCCGGATCCGCTGCGACGAGATACCTTGACATACCTATTGGTACGTTGATAGTGATTGTTTCTGTAGCTACCATATTACTCCTCCATATGTTCTTTATTAAATACAATTATATATTTTATATATATGCTATGCAACATCTTTACAAAAACTTCTCCCACTCTCTCACTCTCTTTTTCATCCCCTCAATATCAAGTACTCCACAGGCAAATCCCTTCTTTACAAGTTCATCGGGTACGAACTCGTCATACTTTTCAAACACGGGTACTTCCTTTTCATATACAAGGGAGAGCGGGTCTATGTCTTCACAGGCTTTCTTACATACAATTTTATAAAATTCCTTTTCGCTTACATTCATACTGAATTGTATAAAATACGGTCTTACAGGGCTTAATCCCTTAAGTCCGAGTTCCCTTGCGCAGTGTATTTTCAAAAATCTCTCCAAAGCTAAAAAAGCGTAGCTGCCAAGCCAAGGAAAAAGCGCCCACATATTTCCTCCAAGATGTATAAGTACTCTGTCTTTTAACTTTGCCATATCAAAGCACGCTCTTGCCTGATCAAGTCTTACTTTTGCATTGTTCATCAAATACATATATGTAGTATTTGTACAAAGAACTTCTTTCATCTTCTCAAGCACATGAGTATGTATATCTCCGGGCACATCACCGAAGTATGCAGGAATATTCCCCTTTATAAGGCTGACATAGATTGCCCTTTTCTTGTGGTCCACCTCTTCCACTACCCAAACTCTGCCGGCAATAGCTACCTTACCGCCGATTGCAGGCGGTTTTACAATGGTTCCAAGTTCCTGCGATTCACTGCGAACCGAGTATTCTACATTTTCCATAAATACTGCATAGAACTTATAGTTGTTTACCACTCTCTCACCTGTTATACCCACTATCAGTCCGCCGCCTTCAGTCCTGTTTATATGGTCCGTCTCAATCAAATGTAATAAAAGTTTCCTAAAGTCATCCTGACTTATTCGGGTAAAAGCCGAGAGTGTAAGTACCTTTGATGCAAGCTCTCCGGCACTCATCTCTCCGTTTGATGCCAGTGTGGACATCGTCTGATGATAGAGCAGGCTGAAAGGTAACCTCTCAAGTCTTGGAGGTTCTACAAATCTTTCTTCTATATATAATTGCACCAGTGCAATACCCTGTATCAGATACCAAGGTATCATCTCAGGCATAATTGCTCTTGGCTCAGGATGGTCTTCTCTCATCACAAACCACATCTGTGCCGGCTCGCCCCTTCTTCCCGTCCTTCCAAGTCTTTGAAGAAATCCCGATACGGTAAAGGGAGCATCTATCTGAAATGCTCTTTCAAGTCTGCCTATATCTATACCAAGTTCAAGTGTTGCAGTTGCACATATCGAAACAAGCGACTCGTCATCCTTCATCTCATCTTCCGCACTCTCACGATAAGACGCGGACAGATTGCCGTGGTGAATAAGGAATCTGTCAGGTTCGCGGTTGAACTCACAGTATTGCAAAAGATTCTGACACACAGCCTCACATTCCTCACGTGAGTTTGTAAATATCAGACATTTTCTCCCCTTTGTATGCTCAAAGATGTAGGCAAGTCCCGGGTTTGCTCCGGTAGGGGCTTTATCACCTATAGGTTCGCTTATAGAATCTTCTTTATCTTCTCCCGCCTGTGGAGCAGTATTGAAAAAATGCTCCATAGACAGTCTCCACTTTTCCTTGCCTCTGTCAAACTCCGGAATCAGCGTCTTTCTTTTACTTCCACAAGCCAAAAAGTCTCCTGCCTCCTTCGGATTTCCGATAGTTGCAGAAAGTCCTACTCTTCTCGGGTCACAGCCTGCCGCCCTACATAATCTCTCTATCAGACAAAAGGTCTGTAAGCCTCTGTCTCCACGTAGCAGCGAGTGAATCTCATCAATCACTATAAACCTAAGGTCATGAAATAAAGATACTATTTCCATATGCTTATTTATCATCAAAGATTCAAGCGACTCGGGGGTAATCTGTAAAATTCCCGACGGCTTTCTTAAAAGTTTTCTCTTTCCGGTTTGTGTAGTATCTCCATGCCATCTTGTCACATTGATGTCGGCTTCCTCACATATATGACTCAACCTCTCAAACTGGTCGTTGATAAGCGCCTTAAGCGGTGCGATATAGAGTACTCCCACACTTTTTGAAGGATTCTCCTCAAGCAATGTAAGTATAGGAAAAAATGCCGCTTCAGTTTTACCTGAAGCGGTAGAAGCCGTAAGCAGCAAATTTTCGTCCGTATTAAATATCACATCACCTGCCGCATTTTGTACTCCCCTAAGCATCTGCCAGCCCGATTCATAGATATAATTCCTGATAAAAGGGGCATATCTCTCAAACACATTCATAGTGTAAACTCCACAAAGTTCTCGTCTACATTATCAGACACATTATCAGGCTTTGCAAAATCAAAGCCTTCCGAATTTAAAAGCTCATTTATACTTAGATTAGGATTTTGGTAAAGTAAATCAAGCAATTCTATAAAGTCTCTTATAACCTCTCTCGGAGTGATATTTTCACTTGCGCCAATCCTTGAATACTCAAGCTTTATAAAATCACCCAAGTCTTTATCCGTCAATGTCTTTTTATAATCATAAAGTCCTGCATGGATATCCGCCAATTTTCCGCAAAGTACAAGCATCTCCTCAGGTGTGAGCGGATCAAGTCTGATAACAGGTGAGAGTAAATCCCTCATACCGGGCCTTGAAAACTTACCCTCCGCAAGCCTTGAGCGAAGGGCTTCATAGCTGTATATTCCCCTTCTCTTATCTTCAAGCGTCTGCGGTGTAGCTCCCATTATGATACACAAGTATTTCGCCTTCCCCTGCAAGGTATCATTGTACATTGTAAGCATCTTCTCATAGTTATACTGTCTGGTAATCGCATTCGGTATCTTGTAGATATTGACAAGCTCATCCACCATAATCATCATCCCTGAGTAACCTGCCAGTCTGAAAAACATGGCAAACAGCTTGATATACTCATACCAGTCATCGTCAGTAATTATTATATTGACTCCAAGCGCCTCTTTGGCATCCGTCTTTCTTGTATATTCACCTCGAAACCAACGCACTATCTTCATCTTCATATCGTCATCACCTTCTATATAGGCATGGTAATACTTTGATAAAATATTTCCGAACTCAAATCCGTGCACCAGTTCTGAAAGGCTTGATAAGGTAAAATAAATCTTTTTATCCACCTCTAAAGACAACTCACCGCTTCCGGGCAAAAACTTACTCTCCTCCATGCACTCCGCTTGAATTTTGTTAATCCATTTGTCAAGGAGTAGGGTAACGGCGCCTCCCTCAGGCTTTGTCTTTGTAGACAGATTGCTTATAAGTTCTCTGTAGGTTGCAAGTCCCTGTCCCTTGGTGCCCTGCAACCTGCGCTCAGGCGAGAGGTCGGCATCCGCAACTATAAAGCCCTTGTCCATCACATAGTTTCTTATGGTCTGCAATAAAAAGCTTTTTCCGCTTCCATACTTGCCTACAATAAACCTGAACGAAGCACCTCCCTCAGATACGATATCCACATCGTGAAGTAGTGCCTCAATCTCATTCTTTCTTCCTACCGTAATATATGGCAGTCCCGTTCTCGGTACCACTCCGCCCTTTAGCGAATTGATAAGTGTCTGCGCAATTCGCTTCGGTACCCTTTTCTCGTCATTCATAATCTCTCCATTATATCTAAAACATCTTCTCTATAATCTTCAATCAGATAAATATCCTCTCCGTCACATTCCAGTATATTGTCGCCTATATCATCAAAGAACCTTTCATTGAGTGTATCAGTGACAATGGAAGCAAAGAGGTTATTCTCTTTTATATAGTGCTTATAGTCTTCTCCTGCCAGTATACCTTCCAAAATCCTTATATTTATATCAATATCTGTAGACATATCCTCTTTAACAATCTCTTTTTCCTGTGTCTTTTCATTATCCGATATATCAAAGATTGTATCTTCGTCTTCTTCCACAATAAGGCTCTCCCTTGTGATATCCGCATCGCTTCTGATTTTGTTTAGAGCAAAAAAGTCAATATCTATCTGTTTCTTTTCATTTCCCTTTAATTCAAAAACAGCCTTATCAAACGCCTCTTTGACATAATCTCTTATCCACTTATCCTCTTCTCTTTCCTTCAGATAATACCCCAATTTATACTCTACTCTCATATATCTGTCAATTTCACGAAACACCGATATAAGCTTTTTCTTGTCAAAACATTCTTTAGTGTATGATTTTTCCTTCCATGCCTGCTTACTGTAGTGATAAGACCTGACACTGTTCAAAACATAATCAGTTCCTTCACGGCTTTCTTCAAGATATGGAGTGTTACCGAGCGGATACCACCTTTTACTCTGCAATCTGCTAAAGCAATGTGTGAAAACAGTTTGTCCGTCAATACTGCCTGCTTTTAATATAGCTTTCCAAACATAGGCAAAAATATATATCATATTTTCTTTTTGTTTTTTCACACTCAAAGAACCTGCCACTCTGCTTCCCAATAAAAACATCAGTGCATCAAATATCTCATTATCTGAGTGGTTTTCGGGCTTTTTAAATATTTCTATCGCATCATCCCGTTTGAAAACATCTTCCCCTATATATTCTTTGATTTCCTCTGCGCTAAAGCCGTTTATAACGGAGTATTCAAAATACCATCTGTTTAAGTTGCTCTTTATTTGAGCGACGTTTTCTATGCCTTCAAGGTTTAAGATATTTTCTTCCAACTCTTTTAACTTATTTATAGTGTCATACTTTGATACGGTGCCTATTCCGCAAAGCAACTCATATATATACAAATATATAAATGATGTATATGTACTCCTGTAATTGCCCTTTCTTATATCGGTCCTCCATGTAAAGTAGGACCTGAGCTGATTGGCATTAAGCTCATGATATGTGACAAAGTAACCGCAATAATCTCTCACCTTCTCATAGTAATTATCCTCATAGTCTTCCATAAACTTTCCCTGCTTATAGAAGTTCTTACTTTTCTGATACCACGGATAATCATTATAGCTGTACATGTTTATCATCTCATAGATTCTCTTCGGAGTTTCGTCTCTTTTCTTAAAGAAATCACTCCCCTTGCCAAAAGGTATCGCCGTATCACTATACTTTGTACCCTCACTTGATGAATCAAGCACAATCAAATCACTTTTTACATTTCTTTTATATCTTTCATTTATACAGTCAAGAAACTTTTTAGCATCCATCTTTTATCCTTACACTATGCCACTGCAAACCCCAGTTCTTTATCAAACTCCGCCTGAAAGTCATGCCATTCTGTCAAATAAACTCTTTCTTCATACAAGCTTATTTCATATTTTTTTAAGCTTATCTCTTTTGAGATTTGCTTATAATCGTTTTCACTCCAAGCATATATTTTGATATCGTCATTCACACCCAAGCACCAATTTGAAAACATCTTCATTGCTTCATCAAACTTAGGAGCATTTATTACCATATCATAGGTAATGCCTGTCAATCTGCTTATCAAAGGTCTGATTCTGTTATTGTATTCAGGCTTTACATAGGTTCTGAATGATGAAATCTCCTGATAGTTTTCATCCAACATTATAGCACCTACTTCAATAGTCTCCATAGTACAATCAAAGTCCTTATATTTATTGCTTATACTGTTCATTTCCAAATCTACAACTATATGCTTCATTGCCGCCTCCGGGTTGTTTTTATTATACTCGTATTCTACAATATATGCTGTACGATAAAAATGCCTTCAAACTTTTATATTTATAATTTAAATGTAGGTAGGGTAATTTTACCCGGTGATAAGCTTTTAGTATCAAAAAGAGCCGTTGCACTGTATGCAACAGCCCTAAATCTACTCCTGTCCGTCTCTCTCATCTCCTACAATATCTTTTAAACTGTTATTAACCCCGTCTATCCATTCTTTCTTTTTGTCCGGATTCTCTTCCCCGTATAAATATGAATAGTATTCTGAACCTATAGAAAGCTCCATATTCTTTTTATCGGTCACATTCATATCATAACTTTTTGAAGGCAATACCGTATTGTAATACAGCGTAGGCTTTGTATCCTCCACCTTGTTCTCCCCCTCTTTCATCCAAACAAAGGCTAAAATTCCGATAATAAATGCTATAAAACTTATCCAAAATGCTGTGGCCTCAGTCGGCATATATCTTTCTTTTTTGCTTTTATCAAGCTTTTCCTTTATAAGTGACATTCCCGTATTATTAAATAACATAGCTCCGATAATAAGTAAAGCCCAACAAACCATCGCTTTATTAAAGTATGCGAACACACCTACCGCCAATACTATTATGGATATTGTGAATAATTTCTTTTTGCTCTTTTTCTTCTTCTTGAACTCCATAATACTCCCCTTAAGTGAAAACTGTAAAAGTTAAAGCGATTTTATAATTATTTCTTTTTATATCTATTGATTTTTTCTGTCTCCGACAATATCATCCAAGCATTTGTTAACACTGTCTACCCATTCTTTCTTTTTATCCGTAATATAAGCCGAACGTAATTCTGAGTAATAAAGTTCTTTCTCTAAATATTCTTCCATCTCTTTTCTGTTAATTGTACCTGTACCATGTGACGGTGCCAATATATTGTAATATGGCTTGGTATCTTCCACCTTGTTCTTCTCATTTTCCTCAAATACCCAAATAAGGGCGGCAACACCGATAAGATGTATCATAAGGCATATCACAACTGCTGCAGCTTTAGTCGATTCATATCTTTCCTTATAGTTTTCATCCAGCTTTTTCTTTACATAGCTAATGCCACCGCCACCATATGCTATACAACCGATAATGAATAAAGCCCAACAAAACTTTTCTCTATCAAAGTATGCGAATAGACCGACCGCCAACAATATTATAGATACTATAAATAATTTCTTTTTGCTCTTTTTCTTCTCCTCAAATTCCATTTTTCTCCCCCTATATAAAAAGAACCATATACGTCTTCATCATTTTTGGCAGACTCCATAGCATTATATGTGGTTTCATTCGGCTCACTATCAATCCTTAATGTAAGATTTTCCTTTGCCATTTCCACACCTCCTATCTAACATAAGTATAGCAAAAGATATACATTATACAAGTACGTTGCAACAAAAAAGCCCCGGTTTCCCGAGACTTTGATTTTATTCTTTTGCACTCTCAAGCGCTTTTGCTACTGCATTTATTATGCCTTTGGAGCTGTGAGTCGCTCCGCTTACGGCATCCACTTCTGTGGATTGTTTTTCTATAATCTGCGGGATGACATCCTTGGCATCTATCAGATACTCCTCATCATCGCCTGTATCCACTATATTTATTTCAGATATCTTGCAGCATGAGACTGTAACCGAAACAGTCATCTGACCGCTGTATCCTGTAGCACTGCCCTCATAAGTTCCGTCCTTATAGGTCGCATCCGAGCTTGCATTTGTACCTGCACTCTCACTTGTAGTCACATTCTCTTTTTGAGTCTTTGAACCTTTGAAGCCCACTAGGGCAATCGGTATATACAGTGCACAGATCACAACCATGAAAATGATACACAGTATTCTTTGTTTCTCATATTTCTTTGCTCTGCATATAAGATATGCAATATATATAATTGCATATACACTAAGGTCAAATAAAGTGCTTAGATGTCCCTTTGCTATAGATATACTGAATATCATTGATATATGTATAAACAAAAGTCCGTAAAATATGTATGAAAGCCTTTGTAATGATTTCCACTTCTTAGGGTTCATCTTCTTCCTGATAACCATAAATGATGTTACGGTAAGCGGAATCAAAAGTACAATCATAACCAGTGACAACACCGCTGCAAATATTCTAGGTGCATCCAGATCTGAAATCTTCGTAAACAAAGCTACAAAGTAGTACTTACCGTATGATATATTATGGATAAGTGTAAGAAGTGCCGCTATAATTGCCATCTCACCTCTGGTACGTAGTAACAGCCCTCTAAGCTTTGCCGCAGGACATACCGAAGCCACCATAACCAAGATAAAGAGGGCACCTGCCAAGGTGCCTCTCGCCAATATGTTTTTTACAAGATAATCAATTGCAAACGGTAATCCCTTCTTCGGTGCCAATACAGACAGGACACTTATTATAACCGTTGCTATATAAAATAATGTTGCATGTTTTTTTATAGGTTTTTCTAAAAGGTAGAAAAAGACCAATGCTGTTATCAGACATGCGATAAGCCTCATTACTTTGTTACCTCAAATGTCAAGTCAGGATATCCGTCAGCACTGAGTTCAATCTTATATGTTCCCGCATCCTTAAATACAGGATCATCCTTACCGTCATTGCTGTATTTTGCATCCAAATTTATGCTTCCGTCTTCATTGAATGCCACTTTTCCGAACTTTCTTCCCTTGCCGCCCTTATACTCTGTATCATTTACCTTTGCAGATGTGGTAGCATCCAAGTATTCTTTTAATGTAAGTCCTAACTCATTCTCATCCAGCTTAAGTGTATTGTTCTCAAAGTGGAACTTGTCGGCTGTAAGACCTGAGTTGATTGTAGCTGTAAAGCTCAAATCCGCATACTTATCATTTGTAAAGATGAACTGATACTTACCCGGTACAAGCTCCTTAGGAAGATTCAGTGTTCCGTTCTCATCCTTTACATTTGCTATATCAACGTCTTTATTTCTTGATACAATTCTGCCTAAAGCATACTTACTGTCGTCAGATGTTATTGTGTAATGAATCTGTGTACCGTCTTTGCTGTAGTTTGCACTTTCATCGCCCTGTATAGTGTAGTTTTCAGGTGCCAAAAGCTTGCAGAAAAGATCCGTATCTATCTCTATATCGTCTGCGTCCTTTAACAGATATGTAATCTTTGAGATTGTCTGTCCCGGAATATCCTGATAACGAAGGTATGACTGAGTATTTCCATGAACCTCCTTAAACGGTGCCGCTGCAAATGCAAGCTCTGACGGTGTAAGCCAAATATTCTGAAGGTGCTCAAGACCATACTTCTTGCCTTCCTTGGTCTCCATTACAACACCCTGTACATTGCCTACTTCAAGTTCCAAGTCCTTTATATCTATTTCATAGTTTCCGTACTTTGATGTAGTGGTTATTTCAGCCTTTGCATCATTCTTTACAGTGTTTCCGACTGTCTTTGAGAATGTTCCGTCTGAATTAAGTACTTTGTACTCTGCAGGTGTAGTATCTGTTGTCTCTGTCATCTCACCTACAAATGTAAGTAAAGGATTTGTAGACTCTTTCTTTTCCTCTATTGCCTTCTTAGCCGCCTCATAAAGAGATTTTGAAATAGCTACATTAACCTCTGTTACTCCGGTAATTTTTGAGCCGTCTCCTTCGACTTCCGAAACTGCACTTGTATACTTTGCCACTTTCTTATTTGTAGCTGAACTTACAGCATCGTAATTGCCTTCATTTCTTATACTTGCAGCCGCATCCGGTGCATCAAGCTTCGGTGTAAGCTTTGCAGGATCTGCCTCAGGTGCTATATCGTTAATCTCGCCATAGTAATAGTCTGCATATGGAATATTTATCTTTGCATATACATAATCCTTGTTGCTGATGTCTGTCTTGCTCTCAGCGCTTGCCTCAGACTTACTCTCAGTCTGTGCCGAAGTACTTTCTACTGATGAGGATGTATCTGCCGCTTTTCCACATCCTGTTATCATAAGTGCCAATGCTGCCGGTGCCAATATAATTAGATATCTCTTTCTCATAAATCCTCCATAAAATAAATATATGTTAGCAATTCCTAACCTTGCCGATACAGTATTACATATAATAACTGTATTGTCAATTATTTTTTATAAGTATAACCTAACCGATATGTATCATCACAGCAGCTTGCCTTTGTACTTGCCGTCCTTTATTGTATGCATTTTCGGATTATATTTTCCATGCTGCTGTATCTACACAAAAAAGATTCTTTGCTTGCCGATACCATCTCTTCCGCTGTTATCCTACTGTAGTGTATTCTATATCCGTTTTTGAGAGCAAGCATACGAATAAACTCTCTCTGACTCCTACCGTTTCCCTCTCTAAAAGGATGTAGAGCATTAATTTCACTAAAATAATATGCTAATTTCCTTATAAAATCTTCACGACATAAGCCCTCTAAATATTTGTCATTCCTCAAATTTGAAAAAATATTATTTGCTTGACTCTCAATGAATTTAACATTACAAAACATATTTTCCTTCGCGATATCAACTATTCTTATCTTACCGCTCCACTCATAAACATCCTGAAAAATATAACCATGTATACTTTGTAAATGTCTCAAATCAAATTTACCATATATCGGTTTTTCGAACAACTCCAACAATCTAAGCATTGTAAGCTTTCTCTCGATAACACTTAATTTATCTTTATCTTTTATGCCGAGCTTATTGACTAAAACATTTGAATTTGGATAGCAGTATACTGTATCAGACATACTATACCTCATTTAATATTTTTTCTCGTGCTTTTGCAAAACTCAAATTTCCTTTTTTTATATCTCTTAACATCTCTATATCTTTTTCATTAAGTTCCATGCCTTCAATACGAAGCGTTGCCGCTACCTCATCTATTTTTTCACTATCTGTATAAGGATTGTTTGACAATTTTACCTGAAAAGGAATACCTTCTTGGATTACCAGTTGATTTAATGCCATATTTATATATGTTGACATATTTAAACCAAGCTTCTCTAATATATGATTTGCATTCTCCTTCAAAGCTTCAGGAGTTCTCGCTTGTACTATCCCCATATTTTCCATAGTTCACCTCTTTGTATGTATATTATAATATATTGTATATACATTATATTATACTGATAATAAAAATATCGGTCAAGTATAACCTAACCGATATCTATCATCACAGCAGCTCACCTTTGTACTTGCCGTCCTTTATTTTAAAGAAGAATTCACTGTATAAATCCGTATCAAATATTTCCAACAATTCTTTCATATTCCAAATGAGATTGACACTGTTAATTTCGGCTCTGTCTATCCAAAAGACACGGCCTTCATCGGAGGATTTCAACTCTCCTGTGAACTTATGTGTTTTATACAGCAGTACAATATACCTTGTTCCGTCTTCCTGTATCCAATCCTTAAAGCCGCAAACCTTGGGATTTTCTATAGTAAGGCCCGTCTCCTCCTTCATCTCTCTGACTACCGATTCAAGTAGCGACTCCCCTTCTTCTACATGACCTCCTGGAAACACAAGTCCATTTGTTCCCGCCTTTTCCTGTACAAGCACCTTATTACCGTCACATATAAGGCACATATTTGTCAGCTCTATTTCAGATTTTCTGCTCATTTTAATAATTTCCTTTCACAGTTCTATATCAGTATAAACTATATTTTCTTATACTCAAATACCTCAGGTTCTATTGACATATTTTCTCTTATCCACTCTACAGATTTTTCCACATCCGCTTCGGAATTGTAACCTGATATTTTCGGTACTCTTATATGTATTTTCTCTGTTGAAATCTTATTTCCAAGTCTAAGCAGATTCTTCAACATATTTTGATTGCTTATACCCGTATACTTTTTATATATATCATCATTGATATCCTTTATGTCTATAATCCACTCGTCCATATCATAAAGTACAGGTTTTATATAATCCCAAGGCACATTGAGTGAAGTTTCTATTCTCCTTGCCCACCTGCTGTCTGCCTGAATACATATTTTATGTATAAATTTTGAATGCAGCAGCGGTTCACCTCCACCAAAGACCATTCCGCCGCCGCTCATAAGATAATATATTTCATCTTTCTTCAGTATGTCTATTACTTCATTAGGAGCAAACTGCGGATACTTTACAACCTCAAGTTGTTGCTTTGTCCTGTGACAGCCTTCATTTATACAATATTTGCACTTAAGCGGGCATTCAAAAAATGCCACCAGTGTTGATACTCCCTTTCCGTCAGTACCCATTCTCAGTCTCAAAATCGACATAATCTCATCAAGCATAATCCCTCCTACAACTCAAATCTCGGTATTTTTTGTTTTTCTTTAGGTATCTTTGAGAGCTCATCGCGTAAATACTCCGCTTCCTCATCACATTTATCACAGGTACCTGCACATGGTCCCACATGACCGCATTCCTCACTGATAAATTCTATATTGTTCATGGCGGCAAGCTGCTTTCTGTAGTCACATAACATATCACATATTTCCTTTCCGTCTATCCTTGCCGCCAATCTGTCTATTTTATCATCAAAAAACAATCTGACAGGTGCCTCACCTTCCATTACATATTTATCCTTCAATTCTATATTATTATCTTTGATTTTTTGGAAAATATCCTGTTTGTCAAGTTCATTATTCAAAGGTATATATTTTTTTGACGATAAATCAAAGTAAGATGCCTCTTCTATCTTCGGTATTTCCTCTATCAATATAGGTAACAACTCATCATAGTATGCTCCTATTTGCGCAAGTGTATCTTCCATACTCTTAGATCTGTTATATATGTATTTTGTGGTATCCACATAGCAGACAGATTTTAGTTTTGATAAATTCGACAGTAACTCATTATGCACCTGAACCTTTTTTTCACCCTCAAAATACCATGCCGGACTTGCTAAAAGGTGTAAATTCACACGACAACTGTTATTTTTTATTACCAAATACGGGTATAAACTTTCTATACTGTTATCTGTCAAAAACAACACATCTTCACGAACTCCAATCATCTGAAGCAGCCTGTCAAGTTCCGACTCAAGATTTTTATATACAATGCTGCCCACTCCCATACTCATACCAAGTACAAAGCATTTTTGCGGGCAGATAAAATTGTTATACTCATCAGTAGTATTCGTCCCTCTAAGCCATACTACCGTAACCAAGTCTTTATACTTTTTCAAAACAGGATTCCAAGGATTCCAAAATAATCCCGAATCGGTAATTATTATTTTCATTATTATTCCTCATTTAAAAGCGATACTCATCTTTTACACCCGTTAACTGACTCCACCTTGCCGAAATCAGCTTGGCATAATATATACCCGCCAATCCGTAGCATCCAAGCGCATATGCATCATTAAGTTCTACCAATAATGTCTTATTGTCTTTTGTAACACATATGTCCATACTGCAAGCGGCCGGTCTTTCCTCCCATTTATTGAATGATTCCAACATAGCCTCCAATACTTTCTCATCGTAATGATACATATAGCTTTTTCTTGCAGTATCAAGCAGTACTCCATACGGTCTGACATCTACAATCTTATCGTATGTAATAAAGCATCTCCACTCTGCACATATATCAAGCGGTTCACTTACAAGCACCTCATAATTTTCATAACAGTTTCCACATCCAACCAAATCAGATATACTGCTTATTATCTTTCCTACAAAGGCCTTTCCCCTTATGGGCTTGACAAAATATCCTGCCGACCACTTTTCTTCATTGGATGAGATACTGTCTATAGTATCTTTCCAAATATTTCTGCCAAGAAAAGGCCTTAGAATATCCGGATAGTCGGGAACATCAGGCACAATACCGAATTTTAAAAATATACTTTTACATTGGTCAATATAATCTAAAACAATGTCTTCTCTTCTAACATTGTTATATATCTCATTTATCTTTTGATACGGAACTATCTCAGCCCCAAGCTCCCTAAACCCGTACATAGCATTTGCAATATTATAGCTGTGTGGAATGAACATATTCATTCCGCTGTCGTATCTTGTTTTCAGATAAACTTTTCCCATAATCCCTCCTACAAATCAAATCTCGGTATTTTTTTCTCTTTCCACATACTCTACCTCACAACTTTTATTATATCTTCTTATAAATACATTATATAAAAGAAGCTGTACGTTAAAAATACCTTCTACTTACAAAATAAAAAGACACCGCTTCGGATGTCTTTATTATCTATGTATTATCCTAAATATATGCATTGCTGTAGTTTGCACAGGTCTTGATGTAAGTATAAGCAAAAATACCGCAATATTTGATATATGAAATAAGAGCTTATTTACAAGTCCGTCCGCCTTACACAGACGAAGTGCAAAACCTTTGCCTAAAGGCCAAAATATCTTTTCTCTCTTCCCGTTGAACGCATCAATCACCATATGTGATATGAAACCTACAAAAAAGTACGGTGTAATATCGGGAAATATAATATATGTAAAAAAGCTCAACCCAAACAATGCTAAAAATGAATGCATAAACGACCTATGCGGTTGCTTCATTCCAAATGTACATATAACTAAAAAAGCCGATACTCCTACGATAATACGTGCAATATTACTGTCTGCCATCAATCTGTTATATATTCCTACATGAAATAAGGCATCCGCCACCACTACCCCAAAGACACTAAGACCTGCCAATCCGATAATATGATCAACCTTATTATGTGCATCCGATGTTCCGACATCTATATCACTGATAATTCCTCCAAATCCCGCTATTGCAGTACCTGCAACAAGCATTGACAGACTTTGCGGTCTGCAGGCAATAAGACCTGCCGCCATACCGACTGAAAAATGTGTTTTACCTAACATAAGTACCTTTCCGATTCTGCTTTTTTACAGTTATTTTTCCATCTCCGCCTTAAAAACTAAAATAACATCCGCGTCGGAGCAGCAAAATTCAGCACAGCCCTCAGGTTGTCCCGGGAGGCTTCCGCCATATCTTAAAATATCTATATACGGGAAAGCGCAGTGCATTGCCATAGGACAAATCTTTCCTCTGTCCTCGTCATAGTCAAACACTTCTCCGACATGGTGTCCTCTGTGGCACCCCATCTTTCCCCTTCTGTCTGTAATAGTAATTTTTATCTTAGGCCTTTTTCCTCTGTTCATATATACCTTCCTTATCTTTTCTATATCATCATACTGTGTTCTATTATATACCATATCTCTAAAAAAGGTTAGCATTAATCATATCGGTAAGCACTTATATTTTTTGTGTACCTTGTTTTATTTTTGATTATTAAATAATGAACAGCATTTTTAATACATTTAGTATCTATCTCTTGGCTTAATTGACTTTTTTGGCTACTATGATATACTTATTACATAAGAAGAGAAATACACATAACAGGAGGCATTCTATGATGGAATCCATAGTTAGGATGGTAGATTTTAAAATTAAAAATTTTAAAAATGTTAATAACGGATCTCTAAATTTAATAAATAAGAGGAAAGACTTCAGCTCAAGTATTCTTGGACTTTACGGTCAGAACGGATCCGGAAAGACAGCTTTAATTGACGCCTTTCAGATCTTGAAATTATTACTTTGTGGCAGGCAGGTCCTCGACAAATATGCTGACTATATCAATGTTAATTCAGATTGTTCCAAATTTCATTTTCATTTTCAGATTGATGCGGGTAATAACGGAACATATGAAGTTTATTATGACTTCTCTTTAAAAGCTGCCAAAAGTATTGTAGAACCGAATATGCCTATAGGTGATACTGCCACAACAATAAAAGCTCAAATATATGATGAAGTCATAAGCTACTCATTTACAAGTGATACTCTAAAAATTCGAAAAAGTATCTTCATCGACACATCTTCAGATGGTATATTCTCACCTGCAGGCAAATATGAACTTCTCTTTGGTAAGGATAAAGAATTAAAGAAAAACTTATTACTGTTAAAGGCTTTAACCTCCAACTCATCACAATCATTTATTTTCTCAAGAGAATTTTTACAAAATCTACGTAATAAGATAAGTCATGAAAAAGAAAATGACAGTATATATTCTCTTCATAAATATATTTTGGACCGATTGGTTTACTATGGCAACTGTGAACTGTTCATCATTGAAACATCCAATAGCGGAGTATTAAGTCTGAATGTTTTACCTATTGCATTTAGATACAAAAACGGCAATCATGGCGCGGTAGGTAGCCTTGCATTACAGTTAAACGGACCAAGTGAAGTCCCTGAGGATACTTTCATTATGATAAATGATATTATAAAAAATATGAATACGGTACTTACACAAATTGTACCGGGACTTACTATAGGCATAATGGACATGGGGCTGACTGTGTCTGCCGACGGTGTTAAAAGTCATTCCTTTCAACTTATGTCAAATAAAAATAATAAACAAATTCCTTTGTGCTATGAATCGGAGGGAATCAAAAAGATAATATCCATACTCCAACTTTTTATAGTTATGTATAATGTATCTTCTATTACTATAGCTATTGATGAACTGGACTCAGGTATTTTTGAATACTTACTTGGAGAACTGCTGCGAATATTATCGGAAAAAGGTAAGGGACAGCTTATTTTTACATCGCACAATCTAAGACCTTTGGAAACTATTGACCGTGGATTTATTGCATTTACAACAACAAATCCTGACAACAGATATATAAGATTATCTAATATAAAAGAAAATAACAACTTAAGAGATTTCTACTTCCGTGATATTGTACTTGGTGAACAAAATGAAGAAATTTATGATACAACCAATAACTCGGAAATAGCCCTTGCATTCAGAGAGGTCGGTGATATCATTGGCTCGTAAGAAAATCGTTTTTATTATTGTCGAAGGTCCGTCTGATGACGAAGCATTAGGTGTTATTTTTAGCAGACTTTATGATAAACAATCAGTATATGTTGAAATAACACATGGCGATATAACATCTGATGATAAAAGCAATCCTAAAAATATAGTTATTAAGGTTTGCGAACTTGTAAAACAATATTGTGAAAACAACCATTTTAACAAGAAAGACTTTCTGGAAGTCATTCATATAATGGACACCGACTGAGCATATATAAACGATGATTACATTATTGAAAATGAATCTGTAACTGACAGACCTCTATACTCGCTAACCGGCATAGAGACAAAGCACCCTTCAGATATTAAAAATAGAAATCATAACAAAAGTGCTAATATGGATCGTCTCCAAGCACAAAAAACGGTTTGGTCAACCATCCCGTATCACGCATACTATATGTCATGTAATCTTGACCATGTACTGTATAATAAACTAAACAGTACGAATAGAGATAAAGAAAAAGACGCTTTAACTTTTGCCTGTAAGTATAAGGATAACTTAGATGAATTTTTAAGTTTCATATCCGACTCCGACTTTTCAGTACGCGACGACTACAAGGAATCGTGGAACTTTATAAGACAAGAATTAAACTCACTTAATCGATATTCAAATCTTTGCATATGCTTAAAAGATATAAGAGAATCAAGAAATGTAACATAATAATAAAGGAGGAATCTGCTTCCTCCTATTTCTCCCACTCAAAAAGCTTCTCTATCACATTAACGATGCCGTCTTCGTCATTTGACTTTGTGATGTAGTCTGCGGCTTCTCTTACCTTGTCTTGTGCGTTTGACATAGCCACTCCTATACCTGCAGCCTTTATCATTGACAGGTCGTTGAATCCGTCTCCGCAACAAATCAGATTGTTTACACTCTTTCCAAGCTTTTTTACCATACCGGTAAGCGTACTCGCCTTGTCTATACCCACTTCAGTCACCTCAAGGAAATAAGGCTCGGAACGAACAATATTTAACCTGCCTTCCCAGTATTTTTTCATTTCCTTTTCAACCTTTGCAAGATAATCACCGTCCGCAGTCATCAGACATTTGATTATCGGGAAAGTAATCTGCGGAGTCAAAGGATTTGCCTTCACTCTGATAAAATGATTTATGGTAATCTCCAACATATAATACTGCTCATCTATATCAAGTGCATACGCCTTGTCACCATTGTACGTCATAAGGTTGATGCCGAACTCGTTTGCCTGTTTTTCAAGTATCGGCAGGTATTCATGTGTCAATTCCTTCATAAAAAGCTGCTCATTATTCGTACAATCCAAGAAACAACCGCCGTTATATGAAAGTATATAACCGCCCCTTTTATCAAGTTCCAGTGTCTTTGCTACAGGCATTACACCGAATGTAGGTCTGCCTGAGGCAAGTACCACGGTTCCGCCCGCATCTATAAATCTGTCTATGGCCGCCTTTGTATTTTCAGTTACCTGCTTTTTTGAATCGGTCAATGTTCCGTCAAGGTCAAGTGCCAATACGGCGTCCGCCACTTTTATCTTCTTTTCTTCAAAAATATTCATATCTCACCTTATAAATGTCTGAATCCTTCTCCTGCAACCTCATTTGAATCAATTATTATAACAAATGATCTCGGGTCCAATTTCTTTGCAGCCTGACGTACGGTATGTACTTCCTTTACTCTACAGGCACACATAACCACATCTCTCTCCTCATCGGTATAGCTTCCCACCGCCTTAAGATATGTGGAACCTCGGTCTATAAGACTTGCTATTTCCTTTGCCATATCTTTAGGCTTGTCACATATAATCATAATAAGCTTACCTGCCGTAAGTCCGTCCATCGCCTTATCAAGCACCGTAGCAACAAGATATGCAATAATAAGTCCGTATATAAGACTGTTTACATTCTTTGATACAAGTGCAACTCCAAGCACAATTATACATGAGTCTATTACAAGCGCTATCTTTCCAAGTGAAAAATGTGGGAAAAAGTGGTGGATAAGCACCATTATAAAATCCGCTCCGCCTGTCGATGAATCCCTCATAAATATAAGTGCATAGCCTGTTGCGGAAATAACTCCCGTACATATGGCTGCAAGTATATACTCTCCCTGATATGCCGGCACAAACTTTGCAACAATATCAATCATGATTGATGTTATAACAATTGACTTGATTGATTTTAATAAAAACTTTCTTCCGATCTCCCTATATGAGATTATGGCAAAAGGTATATTAAGGACTATAGTTCCGATACCTACAGGTAATCCGAAAAGCTGATACAGTATCAGTGCAAGACCTGTAAATCCCACCATAGGAAACTTGAACGCTGCTGCAAAGCAGTAAGTTCCTATTCCCATAAATATACCTGCAATAATATCCACCAGGATATCTATTGACCACTCTTTTAATATTTCTTTGTTCATCTTATTTCCTATCTGTCAAAATAATTCTTTTTTATATTTTATCGAGTCTTTTTCATTTATCTCTCTTATAACTTTACAAGGATTTCCTGCCGCCAGACTGTTTGCAGGTATATCCTTGGTGACCACACTTCCTGCTCCTATCACACAGCCCTCTCCTATAGTCACTCCGCCTGTTATCACTACATTTGCGGCAATCCAACAGTTATCACCTATACTTATAGGCTTTGCATACTCATCGTCATAGGCTGTTTTATCATCCTTAAACTTTATATTCCTCTCCTGCCACCTTAACGGATGCATGGGTGTCATAAGACTGCAGTTCGGGCCGAAAAATACATTACTTCCTATATTCACAGGGCATACGTCAAGCACTGTAAAGTTGAAGTTTGCATAGCAATTTTTGCCGAAGCTTGTAAAGATACCGTAGTCAAAATAAATAGGACCTTGTAAATAAAGTCCCTCACCTTTATTAGGTATCAGCTCATCTATAATAGTATTCCTCAAATCATCATCTTCAAATAATGTGTTGTAATGCTGTGAAAGTCTATGTGCCTTTGTCCTCAATATTGTAAGCTCTTCATCTGTAGGGTCATATATCTTTCCTGCAAGCATCTTTTCTTTTTCGCTCATTTTCTCCTCTTTATAACAGTATTTGGTTATCGGTCTCATATAAATATTTAAATTTTGACCACATATCATTATATACTAAATCATAAAAAAAGGGCAGTCCAAAAATGGACCGCCTACTTTTTTATATATAACCTTTCCACCTAAGCAGAAGTGAAGAATTTATTATAACCGCTATAGAACCTGCATTGTGTACCAATGCTCCCACTATAGGGTTTAGGATACCTGTAATTGCAAGCACTATTACAATAAAGTTTAATCCCATTGAAAATGACATATTTAACTTGATTGTGTTCATCATCCTCTTTGAGAGTGACAACAGATGTGGAAGCTCCTTCACCTCATCGTCCACAAGCGCTATATCCGCAGCTTCTATAGCTATGTCACTTCCTATACCGCCCATAGCAATACCTACCGTAGCTCTTTTAAGTGCAGGTGCATCGTTGACTCCGTCACCGATCATACAAACCGAACCTTTTAATTTTTCCCTGTTATCAATAAAGTTTAACTTATCCTCAGGCATACACTCCGCACAATGCTCGGCTATATTAAGTGCATTTGCTATGGATGCGGCTGCATTTACATTATCACCTGTAAGTAAAACAGGACTTACTCCTATTTCATTCAGGGTTTCAATCATATTTTTGCTTTCACTTCTCAATGTGTCTGAAAGCACCACATAACCTGCAAACTTTCCGTCTATTCCGATATAGATTACAGTACAGCCTTGATTATCATACTTTTTTGTATCCGCACAGTCTACAGATATCTTATTGTCATTCATGAGCTTTTTGTTTCCTGCAATCACTCTCTTGCCGTTTATGACAGAAGAAACTCCTCTGCCTACAGTCATATTAAAATCTTCACATTTGTATATACTGTTTGAAAATTTTTCCTTATATGAGTTTACAATCGCCTTTCCTATAGGATGCTCTGAAAAGGCTTCAGCTGCACAGGCATATGAAAAAATATCTTCGTCCGAAAACTCATTATCTGCGCTCTTATACTCGGTTACACTAAGCTTTCCCTTTGTAAGCGTTCCGGTCTTATCAAAAGCAACAGTATCCACCTTTGATAATCTCTCAAGTGCGTCACCCTCTCTTACCAAAAATCCGTGCTTTGTCGCATTATCAATGGCCGCCATAATGGCTGTCGGTGTAGCCAGTACCAATGCACATGGGCAAAATACTACAAGTATTGTGACCGCTCTTATTATCTGTCCTGTAAAAAGCCATGTAAGCGCCGCTGCCGACAGTGCCACAACTACAATCCATGTCGCCCATTTGTCTGCAGTACCTACAATCTTTGCCTTGCCTGCATCTGCAGACTGTACAAGCTTTATCATTCTCTGTATTGAGCTGTCTTCTCCCACCTTTGTGGCTCTCATTTCAAATACGCCGAACTGATTTATTGTACCGCTTGCTACCTCATCACCGACACTCTTATCAACCGGCACAGACTCACCTGTCATTACAGACTGGTCTATTGATGTCGTACCTGATACTATAATACCGTCAACAGGTATACTCTCACCGGGCAACACTCTTATAATCTCACCTTTTTTCACTTCGTCCGCATCTATCATTCTTTCAATACCGTTTTCAATAACTCTGGCGGTCTTAGGTGTAAGCTTCACAAGCTTTTCTATCCCCGCTCTTGCCTTGGCAACCGTTATATCTTCAAGTAATGCGCCAAGTTGCATGATGAAGGCTACCTCTCCCGCTGCAAAATCCTCTCTTATACAGATAGCTGCAATAAGTGCAAGAGATACCAATACATCCGCTTTTATATCAAACTCCGTTGTAAGTCCGATTATCGCTTCAAGTATTATAGGAACTCCGCAAAGTATAACGGCAATCCACGCCAAATTAAAAGGTGCTTTTATCCATCCTGTAATACTGAAAAAAAGTGCCGTTCCTGATATGCAAAGGAATATGATATCTTTCTTTACTCCTCCAAAATCCATAAGGTCTTCTATTTTGCTCATAAACTCTTTCATATAAGCCTTCTTTCAAACAATCATTCTATTTTATACCTATAGGGGTATATGTTTCATGTTTGTATTATACCTATAGGGGTATATGTTTGTCAAGAGTTTAAAATAAAAAGCCGATATCTAATCTTAACAACTAAATATCGGCCTTATATGCTTATTATGAAGTTTTATTGTTTAGTACATAGCTGTTTTTTATCCCATATTTGCAAAGCGTTCTACAGCTTTTGTAAAATTATCTATGGTCTTATCCACATCTCCATGGTCTATACCGTCACGTACACAATGTTTGATATGCCCTTCAAGTATAACCTTACCACACCCGTGCAGCGCTGACTTTGCCGCATTTATCTGCGAGAGTATATCCTCACACGGTACATCTTCATCTATCATTTTATCTATTGCCTGTACCTGTCCTATTATCTTTTTCAGTCTGCGATGTAGACTGCTTGAATCCATACATTGTCTCATACTACCACCATCCTGTCAAAACTATATCGATTTATATTTCTATATTATACCTCGGGTCAAACTGACGCTTAGTGTATCAGGTTTTTTGTCCCCAAGTTTCATCATATTATAATCCTACCGCTTTCCCGTGTCAATGTATCGTGGCAACACTTGACATAAAAGCCGATTTTCCATATTGACATGTTCTTCTCTTTTTATTACAATACAGTGATATTTTCAAGGAGGTTATTTATTGGACACTAAAAAATTTAATTGGCAATTTTTGAATGCCACCACGCTTAAGCTTATTGCCGCCGCACTGATGTTCATCGACCACATTCATGAAATGTTTTCACATGTCGGAGCACCTATATGGCTGACAATGTTTGGAAGACTTGTATTCCCCATGTTCTTATTTGCTTCTTCAGAGAGCTTTCATTACACACATAGTAAAAAAAGATACTTAATCAGACTTTTGATTGCAAGCTGGTTTATGTCCACTTTTACCTTTATACTTCAGGGCATTCTACCAAATGATAATGTAGTACTTATGAATAATGCATTCAGCACATTCTTTGTTACAGGATTATATATGTTGTTCTGGGATATATTTGTAGACGGCGTCCACAAAAAGTCGGTACCGAAGATAATCGGTGCGATACTTCTATGCTTCATACCTGTTCTGCTTACCTTGCCTATGCTTATTGGAGGAGTACTTTCCACAAGTGACAGCGTTTCACCGGATGTTGTACGTTACATCGCGATATTCTCTTTGTACCTTCCAAATATCCTTACTGTTGAGGGAGGCTACCTCTTTGTACTTCTGGGGCTTTTATTCTATATATTCAGAAAAAGCAGAGTACTACAGATACTTATCTTGATTGCAATGTCCGCATATATTTTTATTGTCGGTGACAGGATTCAAAGCATCATGATATTTGCGGCCGTTCCGATAGCGCTGTACAACGGTGAGAGAGGAAAGGGTATAAAGAATTTCTTCTATATTTATTATCCTCTGCATATCGGAATTTTATATGTGATCTCAACACTTGTTTTTAAGTAAAATAAGAGCATCCCCTGTCAGAGGATGCCTTTTTTATTTGCGAATCAAGCTGCCGTTGTCAATAATTGACGCTTTGCGAATACGTGATAAGCTGTCACTTTCAAGCAGATAAGGGCATAAAACAGGCTCTAAGAAAAAACTCATAGGCCTAACTTGAGTAGCCGACGCCACTGCCCAAAGTCTTGATGTTGCAAGCTCTTCCACTATCTTCATTGCCTCATCATATTTTTCAAAGAGCCTATAAAGCTTAATCGCCTCAATGTAGTCAAGTTCGCTCATTTCATCTTTACATTTCATTCTGTCTTCAAATATTTCAAGAGCGTCTTGAGGATATCCCTGAAGGCGACAAATTGTAAAAAGCTTTGTCCTCCACGCTACGCTGCCTTCTTCAATCTTTTTATTTTTTAACTTGACCTCTTTTATAAGCTCTTCCTTTGATTTGGGGTCGGCTGCCTCTTTAAATTCTGCATCACCGCGATTACAAGGCATAACTCCGGTCTTTAAACATTCTATCATTGCATCAAGAAAGAAAATTTTAGGTCCATTGTCGCTCTCACCCTGTAATCTTATTTTTTCTTCTTCAAATATATCAATCAGCTCACTTTGCCTGTTAAGCACGATAGCGGCTGTAGTCATAGCTGCCATATGCTCATCTTTTACATTTGAATAATGCCACTCATCAAACCAAGGCAGTACTGTAATGTCTCTGTCCAAAGCATTGGAAAAATTCCCGTCAAAATAAGCCGCTTCAGCCAAAACTGCTGCAACTTGATGCGGAAACTTCCTCGAGAATTTTTCAATTGCTTCTAATGAACCTTCCTTGTCATCCATCACTTCATAACAAGCCGTCCTGAAGTTTTTCGGCAATTTCACAACATTCATACTATGTTCTCCTTAAAAACTTATCAACTTCTTCAGTGCCTCCAGTTCTTCTTTTGTGAGTGTCACTCCTTTTCCCATCTTCTCATGTTCAGGCGCCCATTCTCTTATATCGTACTTCGGTGTGGCACCGTTCCATGAAATAAGGTTCAGCTCCTTCCTCCAACCCTTTGCATTCTCTGATAAAACTCCAATCTCCTCTACTATGTCGTATCTGAAATCTCCTGCCATAATATCTCCTTTCTCCGTTTAAATCCTCAATCATTTAAAATTATTTGTTACATACTTATTATATCACTATTTTCTTCCAAGCTTACATCTTTTAATACAGAATAAAAACATAATGGGCAGAGCAGGATTTGAACCTGCGGTGTTTCTTTTGTAACGGATTTACAGTCCGCCCCCTTCGCCACTCGGGACACCTGCCCAAATATCAATATCTTATATTCACAAAATAAGATATTGATTCTCCTATCCGGATTCGAACCGGAATCAACCGGTCCGTAGCCGGTCATTCTGTCCGTTGAACTATAGGAGACATACTTTGCTTTGATGAGCTAAGTATATTATAGCCGGCCCGACTTGTCATTAAACCTGTGGTATACAAGTCAGGTTAGATTTATTTTTAAAAAAGCACCCTATACTTTATAAAGTGCTTTTGCTGAATTTACTTCGCCCTTTGTTCTTCAAGTTTTGCAAATAAATTCCAAACCCTTTTTATACTGTTTCTTTTTTCCCTATTTTCAGCTTGGCGATAATACTTTTTTTGTTGCTTTGTTACTTTCGGTAATTTCTTATAACTAACCTGCATTAACTTTTTTGCTTCATCATGTCTTACAATATACTCGAGATGATTGTATGGTGATTGATTCTTTACCACATCCCTTTGTACATGGTAATGCGCAGTCTTTGCTTCTTCCATGGTCAGAGGCTTTCCGTCAAACGGACAATGCAATAACTTATACCTGTGTTGTACATACAATATTTTCCAAGCCGCCATATCGGTAAGAATATAAAGATCGGTGTCGTCAAACTCTATTTGCACTCCCCTTTTCTTAGCTAAGTACTCTATTCCTATTGCATACTTTCTATACTTACAAGGATAAAAGGCTACCCTCTCTTCCTTTGCAATATATCTCATGACCTTTTTTAAATTTTTACTTCCTCCGGCATCCTCCATGTCGGTCCATACATCTTTTTGCAGCTCTTCATTCCACTCTTCAAGATATAACCTTACTTCCTGACTTGATTCATTTAAGCTTATGCGCCAATTATACCAATCAGTATGTACTTCTATATAATCATCCTTAAGCTCTGTCCAAATAGGTAAATCTCTGAATACGTCCTTTAAATTTTCTCTATATCCATTGTATAAAAACTTAATATTGCAACAGCACTTACACGGCTTTAAATACTTGATTTTTATGTCATCCATATCAAAGCTTATCAATGACTTTTCTTCGATTCGATTTATAAATCTACATCCCGGTCTGTGATAAATCTTTGATTTACTACTCATCTGCGCTATCATCTTATTCCTCCAATCCACAAAGTACTTCTTTGTTATAATTGGAGTTTATCAGAGTATCTGTCCGTTAAAAATGACAGCTAATAAACCTTCCTATGCCTTACGTAAACTATACTTATCTATCAGAGTATTTCTTTGACATATTAGCAATACTTTCTTTAATTTGACTTCTAAGATTTTCAGGTTCCAAAACCTCTACATATGGGCCGTATTGCAATGCCCAAAATTTCATTGCCCTTTCATTGCAGTTTACTCTTACTATAATCAGGTCTTCATCTTTTTTAATAATACTAAAGTCCGTCCCAAACCAATCCACCAACTCAGACATCATATCTTTAGTCGTCAGGAGCTTAACGGCAGTACTTTTTCCGCTAAACATATAAATATGTTCAGCCATATGCTTTGGAAGATTTATCCCGTATCTAAGCTCAGGCACATCTTTCATCGGCTTAATTCTTTCTTCAAGTTCATGCACCTCAGTCATTTTGTCTATACGAAAGTGTACTACATTATCATACTTATCATAATTTCCTATCAGATAAAATTTCCCGTTATTTGCAACTATCCTATATGGATTTACAATATAAGGCTCTTTCCTTCTGGGATGAAGCTTAAAATCCGTTCCTATATCATTATATATAAAGCTGATCTTATGTTCCTCTGAGATTGCATCATTTATCTTATCTATAGAGTAGACGTTTTGTCTGTTTATGTTCTTGTTAAGCTCAGGTATATTACATATATTTGATACTTTTGCATTAAAGTATTTACTTGAAAGCCCTCTTATCTTTTTAATAAGTTCCTTAGCCTGATTTGAAGAAAATGCTTTTGAAAATAAAACACCGTCAATAAGTATCTTAAGTTCTGCATCATCAAACTCTCTAAAAACCATTCTGTATCCGTCTTCCATTGATATTTCAAATCCATGGCTCTCTCCAAATTCTTTTAATAACAAGACATTATTCTTTACAGAGCGCCTGTCACATACCGTTCCATAGTCTTTTTCCAAAAGCTTTATAATCTCTTGTTGTGTCAAAGAATGATTCTCATCGGTATAATTGCGAAGTATCTCCAGTATGAACATATTCAACATCTTTTTATTACTTATACCATACACCTAAGCCTTCCTCCCGGATACAAAAAATCTATTTTCCGTCCATAAAACTCTTTATCTTTACTATTTCTGCTTCTGCTCTTTTTCCTACACAGTCTATATCCCATTTACCTTTGTGCTTGTCCAAAATCTCCTGTCTGACTGCTTTGACTGAAGCATATTTTGAATCTTCGTACTTCACAAGCTTATCTATTACAGGCTTGTCTTTGATACATCTATTAATGCTACGCTCAAGTACCGTCAAGTTACCTATTCCGTTAAACTCATCAACATTGTCTTTAAAATTATTTCTTGCCTCAATATGCTCTATATCATATGGATCCCTGATCATTTCATAGTTAAAAAACCTCTCATAAATATCACGTTCTTTTACATCTTTATCCACCTCATCAATAAGTGCTGTCAGTGTACAAACAAGGTGAACCCTACTCCCATTATCAAATAAACCGTATTGAATAGTTTTATAAAAATCATCACAAGGATTATACCCATTACTGCGTACAGGTGACCACAAAAGACTTTTAATGTTTCTTATAATCTCGTCAGTGCTACATTCCTTAAACCACTTAAAGCATTCAGCACAAACCTTATTTTGAACAGGATTTATTACTCTGTCATTGACAACGGTATAGATTAAGAAGAATCTAAACATATACATATTTACTCTCAGTGAATCTATATAGTAATCGCTCCATTTCTTTCCTTCAGCTTTAGCCCTAAAATATGCAACCACAAAAGGTATGGTCCAATACCTTTTATATCTGGTTTTTTCTACCAAATAAATTGAAAAGATTTCTTTTGCTATTTCAGGATGTTCGCCATTATACCTTACATTTTCAATCCAACGCCAATAATCTATAAATCCATCCACTATATGCTTGAATGTGTCAAACTCCAGTACGCTTAGATCACTTTGCTCTGTAAGTCTGGTTCCTTTAAAAAGTTCATCAAAGAACTTTTGATTACTCTTGGATACTTCAGAAAATCCCCAGCCAAATTCAGCACAAATTATATGTTTGTAGATATCTAAAACCCATCCCATATCAAATTTTGTCTGATCTGTTCTTCCGTCTTTTCCAAGTTTCTCATTGCTGTCATCTATTGATTGATAACATAAATTTATTTCTTCCAACCAGTCTTTTGTCTTATCAATTCCTCTAAGATAATTATAGTATCTTACTTTAAAAATATCTGTTGCATTTAAGTCAAGCCCTGTAGTATTTATAGTATTAAAAACCGATACCACTTCAGATAAATCCATCTCTTCAGTAATCAGTTGTACGAAGTATACATTATCCAAAACAAAGTTTTTTAATTCCGTATAGAATTCATTTTTATCTTTAAACTCCTTTTCAAAATGTTCAACTTCTTCCTTCAGCAGTTTCCTGTTTTCGTAATATTTGGAAGAATCTTTTTTAATATTATCATTTAATACTTCTTTAAGCTTCTCTGAGTCTATAACCATACTGCAATCAATATACTCTTTTGGATGTTTTTCATTTCTTTGAAGCACGTCCAAAAACAGCAGAAATGTTGTAAGCCTTTGTTGACCGTCAACAATATCAAGTGTATTTTTATCTTCTTTATTACGATCAAGCTGTATTGTACCGAAAAAAACAGGTTTTGCATTTGTTTTGCAGTCTTTTTTATTGACCTCTTTAAATGCATCAAATATAGATTCCAAAAAATCTTTTATATTTTTTTCTTCCCACGAATATGGACGCTGGTAAATAGGTATTCTATAACTTTCCCCTTCATTTACCTTTATTACCTCTCTAAGTCCAAGCACTTTAGAATCAATCGGAAATCCCATAAATCCTCCCCATAATAACTTATTTTATTAAGTTTATAATGTATAACTATTTTTATTCTACATCATTATAACCTTTTTTCAATCTCTAATCACTAATTTTCTGCCATTACCTGTCAAAAAATAATTTAATTCAGATATCAAAGACTCTTTTGAAAAATCATGTCCTTCACCTTTTATTATTTTATATTTACAGGCAGTATTTTTTATGACATTTAAAACTTCAATATAGCGAAATGAAGGATCCTTTTCACCATACAAAAAATACATATTATCTCCTCTAAACTTTTCTACACCTTCTTTTATTCTATGAAAGTTAATCATCAATGGAGCATTGATCAAAACAGCATTCTTAATTTTTTCAATTTTACTGCACTGAGCTGCACCTATAGAAGCTCCGTTTGAAATTCCGACAAAAAATATTTCTTTATAATTATCCACATACTTACTTACACATTTTATTTCTTCTTCCAAATCACAAATAGAATCTTTAGGATTGGCACAAACCACAAATGTATAACCGTATTTTTCAAATAACAAACTGCATATATCCAAATATTTATTTTCAAAGCCTTCTATACTTCCACCTCTACCGGTTTTAATAAAAACCAGATATTTTTCACCTTTTATAACTCCAAACTGTTTTCCGATTACTTTATCATACTTTTTCAACGCTTCTCCTCCCCCTTTAGTTATGGCTGAAGTCTCTTCACCCAATTTATTTTCTATATTTAAAATAGCATAAAGGATGTACAATATTTTGCACATCAAATAAAAATAAAAATGCTGCAGAAATAAGATAATTTTAGTTTCCAAAACTGTCAAAAACTATTATAATAGACTTAATATATTTAACCGGCACTGAAACTACCATTATTTAAACAGAACAGTATCAGGTTAATAATTATCAGTTGACTAAGGGGGACTACCTATGGGAAATCAAAGATCCAGTATGTTATTGTTTTTGAGTGATTATAAAACACCTGAAAAAGATGAGAATCATATTATAATTGAAGATGATAAGCCTTACTATTCTTATATAACTGACAATGACAACAATAAATTAGCTTTTTCCGGATGCCATACTAACGATGCTCCTGCCAGATTTCTTCTGAAGTTGGCAGAACATAATAAAGAACCTATTGATAAAATTTTTTGCATCGTATCAAAAGATGTTTACAATATTAAACTTCCGCAATTAGAAAATGAGAGTAGTAAATTGAGACTGGAAAAGGGTAAAACAGCTTTTGATCGTTTTTCAGCTTTAATAAGGAATGAGGTAGGACCTTCAATAGAAATCATTCCTATTTATTATGACTTTGATCCGAATAATGAAGATTTTTACCCAAAAGATAAGCCTACCTACATATATAATCAAATTGAAGCCTGTGATATTGGAGAAAGTATTTATATCGATTATACAGGTGGCCTTCGAGACGTTAATTTGCTTATGATAGCACTTATACGATATTTGGAATTTAAAGGAATCGTATGTAAAGATATTATCTATAGCAACTTTCACTCTAAACCCAGAAAAATTCATAGTATCCGCTCTACTTATAATATGTTTGACATGATCAATGGAGTAAGTGAATTTGTCGGTACAGGAAACGCAAGACAGTTGGTAAATTTACAAAAGAAATTGGAGAACACCACAAAAAATGATAATGTGAACAACTTTGTTAACAGCTTACAAAGTTTCTCTGATGCTATTGCCCTTTGTAATGTTGGCGGCATAGTAGATGCCATAGATTCTATAAGTAATGCCATTAATACATTGGAGAACGATACAAGTGACGATATATTTGTTCAAATGTTTAAGACTCTAATACCTACAGTAAAGGAAAAACTCTATATTGGCAAAGAGCCACCATCTATTTTGGACCTGTCTAAATGGTGTTTGGATAATAATATGTTACAGCAGGCAGTAACTATATATAATGAGAAAATATTAAGCTATTATATTTTAAATAATTATGATGATTTTAGGAAGGAACTTAAAGACCCAAGCCGGGAATATAAAGGTTATAAAGATATACAAGAGCAGTACAAAAATCTCAGCAAAATTTGGGACGAGTTTAATGATTCAGATGGAAAAAGAAATAAATATAAAAAGGAAATCTCAACATATATAGATGATGAGATAACAAAGATATATACCAATTGCAAAGGCTCTGATATTGATAATATAAGAGATTGTTCAGTAATTGTTTATAAAGCTTTAACGAAAATAGAAAGTCAATATACACATGGCAAAACAGATGGATTATCAAATGACATATCAAGCAAAACCACAAACTTTCAGGGATTTATGTTCTTTTTTATGAATAATGAAGATGCTTTTGTAAAATATGTCAAAGACCAGATTACTAAAGATATAAAGCCAATCTTTTCTTTACAGGAACTTGAAAAATCAAACCTGAAGTTATGGCGAGCTATGAAATATTACCAAGCTGTTAAAATACTCAGAAATAATATTAACCACGTAAGTGGTGATGTTGGAAGTATGAATGAAACTATGCAGCAATACCTTGAAAAAAAAGGCTTGGGTGATACTGCAATCGCTGCCGGAAAAACATTCAAGTTTAAATTAGAAAAAGACTTCATTTCAGAAACTCTAAAGGCTGCTATAGAATTCTCGAAAGAGATCTGCAAAAATTAATACAATCTAAAACGCACAACCTTTATGATACAGTGATGTGACCCCAATCGTTAGATTTCAGGTCTAACGATTGGGCAATCACAGACTGTTTATTTTTTGATAGAAATTTAAACCAATTTCTTTATATTCCTAATAATTTTACCAGATTCTTTGCTTTCTTCACCGCAGTGGACTTGGCAGTACAGTTTGCAATTTCTAAAAGCCCCTGCCATTTGGCATCTTCATCCAAAATATATCCTCTCTTCATTGCTTCCCTTAAATAATCGGCATAGTAAGTGCAGATATCCAAAACTCTGTTTATCCATACAGGTGGCTTATTATTCTTTACAACAACCCCTCCGGCGTATTTGATACATTCAACAAGCATTATATAACATATACTTAAAAGCTTATTTTCTTTCTCAACTATTCTTACAAGCTTTGCCGGGCTTATCTCCTCATGTAATAAAAGTTCTCTCATGATTTCTCTTAAATTCTCTACAGATAAATCTCCCAAGTCCACCAATTGTCTGAAAAGACTTTTTGCTCCATAAATACTCTCTCCGTCCTGTGCCAAAGTACTCACTGCAATAGTTAAAAATATCTTTGAATAAGGCGTTGAGTTACCCTCAAGAGTTCCTTCTTTTTCACCACGCCAATTTCTATATTTGCTTACTACAACCTTTTTCTTTTCAGGGTCATAATGAAGCCATACACTCTTTTTTTTCTCATCTATGATTTTTCCGTCGCTGTCGGCAACAGCTCCCGACATTTGAGCCTCTTTTTGAATTCCATAAAACCATCCGTAAATATATACTTGAAACAGCCTGTCAGGTATATCCGGTAATTTCAAATCAAAGCTGAAAGCTTTTTCGCCTTTTCTTACTTCAAATACATTTATATTAAACTCAACATTATCATAGATAAGCTTTTTAGCCTTTGGTAATGCCATCCATACTTCATCAAAATCATTTGGCGTATTTTGATTCTGTACTTTATCATATTTTTCTTCTTTTATATCCATACCAAGGGAATTTAGCTTATTCACTATTTCCTTGGCATATTCTACAGCCTTTGAAGATCCGGACTTTGTGGCGAGATTTTTTACAGCCTTCAATTCCAATGCACTTTTAGAAATAATCTCTTTTTCTACCGCAAAAATAACTTCATCCAGATAATCTCTTAGAAATTTTACAATCTCAGCTGTTCCTGAGAGCATTCTAGGTGCTTTAAGCGATACCTCCACCACATCACAGGCAGCCATCCATACCAAACTCAACATACCGTCTTTAGCCATATTTTCCATTGCAAAAGCCAGACTTGCCAAGTTTGACGGTGTACCGCCACTCCAATCCAAATATGAAATATCTGCAACTCCCGGTAAGAGAAGCCCCCTTTCCCATGCTTCATTAGTCGCCGTAATAACATCTGCAGCATTCTCATCACTTAAGTTACTCCTCACTGCAATCCAGTTCATCATTGCACCTTTTGTAAGAGGTTTTCTCCTTTTTGCTATCTGCCTTAAATTTATACCCTGACTATGATAGACTTCAGTATCTCTTCGTATTGCAGTAAGTGAATAATCTCCCCAGGTCGGAAATATAGAATACATACCTTCATAGCACCATGAAAGTCTAAAAGGAAATGCCTTTAAGCTTTTCGGCACATCAACGTCCTCTCTCCAATATGCACTTTTTCCGAGTGAAAATTCCGGTTCAACATATGGGTCATCCAAGTAATCTTTTATAATTTCCTCAGCAAAGATATCTTCTCCCTTTTCATCCTTTAAAAAATCTCCCAAAGGAAGTAAAACCTTTAATCTAAGGCCGTCTGTTTTTTCCAAAAACCTTTTTTTATCTTCTTTTGTAATACGTTCAATATCCAGTCTGGTAATCGCAAACTGTAAATCCGGTTCGGCGACATATGAAAAATTCTCATTTTTATACTTAATAAGTCTGTCTGTCAAATCAGGTAAAGTTATACTAAGGTCCTCATAGCTCGGTGTACTTAATATACATGGCCATTTATCTATTGACTCAAATAATACTACTCTTCTTGTATAAACTAATCCGCTATACCTGATTTTTAAGATTTCCTTTTCACCGTTCCATTCATTAGTCTTACTGTCCGGGCATACATTATTCTCAATATTTTTTGCCCATCTTCCAAGTGCCCACATACCGCTTGAATCATTTATTGTAATTCCTGCCAGACTTATTTTTGCTTCATCAGGATTTCTATGTGCAATATTATTTGCCATTGCAATAAATCTCTCGAAAGCCACATCATCAATATACTCTTTTCTGTCGGAAATCACTGCCAACAAATCTGTAAGATTTTCCGCTGAGACTTCTCCTATTTCAAACCTTGGCACCTCCCAAAGTTTAGGTGTTTCTCTCCAAAGCCCTTGCACTTCTTCTTTTAGATTTTCCTGTTCTATCTCAAGTCCCCAAGCCTTTTCAATATTTCCTGCAAGCTTTGCTATACTTTTATCCTCATCCTGCTTATAAAGTAGAAGCCAATCTTCATACTCTTTTACCGACTTAGGCTTTTCCCTTTTTAAAACAGTGTTTAAAATCAGTTTCTTTATTTTTTTCACCTTTGCCGAACTGCAGGAAATCAGTATAGGATATAGCCATTCGTCTGTAGCACTCTCTATAAGTACAGGTGCAAATCTCTCCATCAAAGCCGTTTCTCCAAGTCCAAGCAGTGGAATAATTGTTTCTACTCTTGATTTGATCTCTTCATCTGTAATTCCGATTTGTTCCAATACATTTACATATTCTTTTCTGTCTCCCGGCCTTTGTGCAATGCTAAGTCCGTAAAACACCTGCTCCATAGCAGTATCTTTTGTAATGAGATTATTTTGTACACCCCATATAAGTATCTCTGAAAAAGGTCCGGTTGCAGGCACATTCAAGGCAACGCCTACTTCTATATGCTCATTAAATCTTCTTAAAATTTCCGATTTTTCAATTACAAATCTCTCATCAAAATTGTAGTCTTTTCTTTTTGATGTCAGAAGAATTGCCGCCGCAGCTGCCCAGTCCTTCATATACTCCACAGACTCGGGAATTTCAAGATTCATTTCATGAACAAGTTTTAATGCCAACATTCCAAGCACTGACAGCGAATGCTCCCATATCCTCCTGTTTGAAGCGCAGGCGGCTTGTATAAAGTTCATTGCGAAAGTCTCGCCTCTCTCCTTTATAGCCTTTAGAGCGACTTCACTGCTTCTTCTAAGAATATTTGCAGCTCTTTTGGCATCCACACCCACTCTTATAGCAAAGATTGCAAGCTTTTCAAGATCTACATCCACCACGGAAACAAATCCATATGTATTATCTGATAATTGTTTTATCTCTGTCCAGTCTCCGGATTTTAATCCTTCCCTTGCCTCTTTTTGCTCTTCTTTGTTTCCTATTCCAAGATTTAAAATATCATCAAAATCTGTCTCTTCATAGCCGAGAGAACGATATATTTCTGCCGCTTTTTCTAATTTGCTTGCCATACTATACTCCTTTTTTCAGTTTTACCGCCAAAATATGTTTGCATGGTCCTCTACTGTTTTGATGTTTCAGATACCATGTACATGTGCATTTTGCATTATCCAAATTTGCATCTGTAGGATAAATAACCCTATACGTATTTTCTCCCGATCTTACATGCCATATATTATCTTCAATATACTCGGTATCTTCTACAAGTTTTTTTGCACCTACAAGCCTGGGATTGTCCTTTAAAACTCTATCAGGATCATCAGGCAATTCTCTATGGAAAAATGCTCTCTCCCTAACATCAAAACCGAGCTTCCCTGAAACGGCAAGCAGCTCCATTGCATCATTCATATCATTTTTTACTATTCCGATTGATTTTGATATTTTATCAATATCAAGTCTTGATTCAAAGTTTAATATATTATCAATTTTGTCCGCACATTCAAGTATTTTAGTGGTTGAGAGTGAATCAAGTAATGCCCCCTCACCTGAATAACCTTCATAGCTCTTTGCAGTCAAACTAAGCGTAATATTTGCACCGGTCATACATACTTCAATCATCATCTGCCCCGGCTCACCATTTTCAGGTGCGTAAAAAAAGATCGAGTTTACATTGCTCATTATTTTTTTAAGTGCACTAAGTCTGTGAATACCACTGATATATACGCTGTTTTTTTCTTCTCCAGATTTTAACATTACACCTGTCTTTGTGGGTGTAAGCCATCCGGATTTTTCCTTTCCTGTAACAGGAGGTAACATTGCAATAAATGACTTTGCCTGCATTCCCTCGACATGGAACTTGTATTTCATACTTTGATGCAGCATGGCACAATTTCCAAGTGCTCTTATCCATCTGTCAGGCATCTTTACAGGCCTTTGAGTAACTATATCTGTAAGCACACTTTTGTTATCAAGATTTTTACTGTGCAAGGTCTTAAGTCCTTCATCTCCTATTCTAAACTTTAATCTGTCTCCCTGCCTTATATTAAGAAGAGACTTTCGTAAATTGTTGCCTATATCCACATTTGTAGTACCATAAAGTATGTCACCGTCCAAAGCATTTTGGAATACATCCATTCTTGCATAAACACCGTTGCAAGCTGAGAAGCATTCTGCCCTCAGTCTGTCACCCTGGGCAGAAAGGATAGGGTCTCTTTGGTCCACCGGTACGTATTTAAAGTATCTTGTACTCACAATATCTGCCAGCACCAGCAGTCCTCCTGAAATAATTGTCGGATTGATGATTTCTCCATTGAAAAATAAAGGATCGTTCTCTATACCGTTTGGGGTAAGTGCAGGTGCTATAGATAAGCTCAAGTTTCCGTCAAAAAGGGTTGATGCTGTTTTAAATTCTCTCATTATATCCCCCTGAAATTTGTATACTAAAAGGGCAACCCTATATAGGATCGCCCTTTTATTTTAGCATAAAATTTAGTTTTTTACTTTATTTAGTAACTCCGTATTATAATTTAGATATATTATTAATGTCATCGACTAAAACTTTTACTGCCGGATTATCAAATCTCTATATTTTCCGACACTTTAAATTTTTTGATAACAGATTTAAATAACTATTTCATATTTCTCTTTTAAATTATTTAACATACTATACTTAATCATTCCTTCCAACTGCATCCTTCCGACTATTATCCCAGGAGCGATTCCCTGTGCCTTTGCAAATTGAAGTACTTGGCTTTCTGAATAATCTCTATTTCTTCTAAAATCTTCAAAATCTTTAGAGTCAATCAGTATATCACCAGACCATCTGTCAGCCTCTTTCTCATCATCTTCAGACGTACCGTTTGTCTGCCCTACATGTCCGAGAACAATGTGTGCAAGTTCGTGGAATAAGCTGAACCAAAACTTGTCTGCATCCTTTCCTCTTGCAGTAAGTCCAAGAACAATCTTATTCCCATCTATAAAAGAAGCTCCCTGTAGAAAAGATCCTTCAAGATGTGGCAAAAATACTAAAGCAATACCACAGTCTGCAAGATATTTTTTTATCTTAGGACAGAATTCCTTTGGGTTAAGAACCGTCATGTTTCTTATATCATTCAAAACTGAAGTTAACCCTTTGATATTTATGGAAGCGGTTTGAATATTACGCGCCTTAATCCTTGCTTCTTGAGCCCACGCCATTAAAGCCAAATCACTTTTTTCCGTAATTGCCAAACGTCTACATGCAATTCTTGTAATCTGCTCCTTTCCGATAAGAGAAAGTTCAACAACCTCAAAAAATTTCCTAAGATTAACAACCTTTTCATTAGATTCTACTGCATCCGGAATCCAACCGAATTTTACCATCTCACTATAAGGAATTTTTTTTACCATCTCTTTATCGGCTTCCATTGCATTTTCTGCTTCCGCCTTAATAATCTTCTCTCTATAGATTGACTCCAAATTATTCCAAAACTTAGCAGGAACACCTAAAACCATCTCTAATCTGACTGCTGTTTCAGGTGTAAGCTGTACATCGCCATTAATGAGCTTACTGATATGTTTTTCAGACATATCCATTCTGGCAGCAAACTCCTTCTGGCTCATTCCCCTGTCGTTTAACTGCTCTTTAATTGTCGCTCCGGGTGGCGTTGCAATATAACTGCGACTTCTAACCATAGTGCTACCTCCCCGACTTAAAATATTAACCATCAATGATAGTCAACAATTTCCAAAATATTTGCTATTTGAATTTCATTACCAATTTTCTCGAATACCAATCTGTATGGATGAACCAAGTCCACTGCATATTGTCCTTTCCTATTCTGCTTAAGTGCATGACATCGCCCGATATGAAACTGTATCATTATCTCAACCGTGTCCACAGCACAAATTTCATCTATACGCTGATGTATTTTATCTGCCATTTCTCGACCATAGGTTCTCTCCGCTGTTTTGGCATCCGTACAAACCCTTTCAATTTTCTTATTCTTGTAAGTAATATCCAAAGCATTGCCTCTCTTATATATTTACCTTTGAGGTAAATTTATATTAGCATGAATATGACACTTTGTCAAATTATAAATTAACCTCTAAGGTTTATTTTATATATTCTGATTTTTAATTTTCTTTTTGCAACTTCCCATACATGTCAATTACACCGATTTATCTTTCCTGTAAATATTAGCTTTCCAACATCCGACTTATAATACATTTTATTTGTTTAGACCATCGGCGTTATCTACAAATATTCAAAAACAACGAATTGATGTCGTTAGTTTGAAACTGTTAATTTCCAAACGATAATTCCAACAGCTCCTCCGCTACAACAGCAGATTTTATCCTTATCAAATTATCCCACACATCTTCCTTTCCTAAAAGATTCATACCACCATGCCATACCAGTTCTTCATCTATGACTGCAAAGTGTTCATCTACCTCATCTTTAATAACAACCTGTATTCCTGATGTTTTCATCTGATTAATCATTTCATGATAATCATTAATGCTTCCAAAGCTCATTTCTTCAGGATCAATTGTTATCACGACTATCTTACATCCTGCTTCCACCTGCTGTTTTGTAATATAAATCATTCTATCAACTCTCTCTTGTACAATGTGTGGGCTTGAAATAATTATTCTCTTTTCTGCCTCTATAATATCTCGTTCAAATATATCAATATAGTTCCCTGAATCATAAATTGCATTTGCAACTTGTTTATCCAATATCACATTCGAAATTATAGAATATCCTAAACGCTTATAAGTTCTTAGACGTTTTGAATACATTTTCTCAAAAACTTTTAAATGAGCATCTATATAATCATAAACAACTACATACTTCTTACCTTCATAATCTCTATGTAATCTCCCAACATACTGCTCTAATCTTCCATCAAATGAAACCGGTGATGCCAACATCAATGTATCTAATCTCGGAAAATCAAATCCTTCACCAATCTTCTGCCCGGTAGCTATTAAAATAATTGATTTTTCATTTAGAACTTCCTTTAATTTTTTTCTGATTTCAGAATTCTCCCTATCACTATTATCACCATAAAGCAAGAACACATAATCTGCTGCACCTGACAGAATATCAAATAAATTCTTTGCCTGCTCCTTATATCTTGTAAGAATAAGCGGAGTTCTTCCATCGACAATTGCCTGTCTTATATCATTTACAATCATTTCATTTCTTATTTTATTGCTACTTATCAAATTATAAGCAGTATTAATATCGTTCATAGTTTCATTTGTATCCATAACCCTTGTAAATCTTGGATATACATAATGTCCAATCCCCTGTTCTTTCGCACGCTCTTTCGCAGTATAGCTATGTCTTATCGTACCTAATAACATATATACTATTTTTTCAAGATTATCTCCACGCTTTGGTGTTGCTGAAACTCCATAAACGTATCTTGAATTTACTCTCTGCATTACTTCTATCGATGTATTAGATCCACAATGGTGACATTCGTCCATAATTACCAGTCCATAGGAATTAATAAAATCATTGAAATTCCCCTTACTATACATTGACCCAATCATAGCTACATCAATAATCCCTGTAAGTGTATTCTTATTACCTGTTAATACTCCTATGACGCTATCTCTTCGTTTTTCTCTACCTGTCTTTGTTTTATAAATTGGTAGTTTCTCTTTTATAATTAAAAACCTATTTAATTCTTCTACCCACTGTTCAATCAAATCTTTGCTATGAAGAAGAATCAATGTACTGACTTTTCTTTGTGATATCAAATAACTACAAACCACCGTTTTTCCAAATGCAGTAGTTGCACTAAGAACTCCATGATCATACTGTAACATTCTGTCCGCCGCCAAATCCTGCTCTGTACGCAAATCTCCATTAAAAAAAACTTTTATAGGTCTCCCCATTTCTCTTTGATCACTAATATCGTACTCAATGCCGGCTTCTTTACAATTATTTATAAGTTGTTCTCTAAGTCCTCTTGGAATACGAATATATCCGTCAATATCCTTTCCCATATAAACAGCACTAAAATTATAATAATTTGAATATCCTAAGCGCCTATTCTTATAAAAGATAGGGTTGTCAAATGCAGCCAAGCTTCTTATTTGATTCTGTATCCTTGGCATAAGATTCAATGCATCTACATATACCCCATCGCCAAGAACAATATGCATTTTACCTACAACATCAGATTTATTAAATACTTGTTTCTTTTTCCATGGTTTAGGTCTACATTCCATAACATCAGGCACAGCACCTGTCGTTTCAGCGATTTCAGCCTTCCATTTTTTCATAAAAGCATCTATCTCTTCCACAGACAACTTCATTGTATGATTTAATAAGATATCCCACTGATCGGGATAGGCATTCCAATTACTATCAATAAAGGCACTATTTCCACTTTTTAGTGCCTGTCCCTGCAATGGAAGAGCAATAAGATTTCCTATACTGTTTGCATTATCCTGACATGGATACATTCTGTCATAATATTGGAACGACTTCATATTAATTAAAGATTGACCTCTATCCAACAAAAGATAACCGAAGTTGCGTGCTAAGGAAGCAGGAATAGGCTTTTTGAAAAATATCCACACATGTGCTCCTTGTCCTGATCTTGAACGTTCTACCAGCGGAGTGATTCCATTTTTTTCACAAATAAGACGCAAAGCTTCCACCTCTTTATGCCAGTCTTTAGTCGAATTTGCAAAATCTGTTTCTTCTGCACCCTTTTCATGATTATCAAAGTCAAATACTATAAACCTGCATGTACCATCCGGTAATAATGGATAGACTCCTATAACATCCGAACCGTCATCTTTATATCCTAACAAGTGCTCCACTATTTTTTTAGCAGTAAGTTTAGTCCAGCTTTTGTTCTTACAATCTTCACAATGTATTTTCTCCCCTTGCTGTTTGGGACAAAGTCTATCATTCCAGCGGTTATCACATTGTGGAAAATATCCACCGTTTTTCCCTCTCTTTGCATACACATCTGTTCTTCCCCAGAACATTGCAAAGTACCTATTTGCCATTTCTTCAGTAATATACTTTCTGATAACTCTTTCGCCTTGATCCGGATCAAACTCAGACGTATTTTCTATCTTTTCTTCAAATATACAACTTTCCGAATATGTTATATTAGCTTTCTTTAATTTTTTCTTTAACAAAGTATTTTCTGCTTGTAACTCCCTTACCAGTTTACGAAGTGAGTCAAGGTTTTCCGCTTCAATACTCATCTCTTACCACCTCACATTTTTTATAAAAACTAAATTTATTCAGAATATCTTACATTCTTACATACCTACATAAAGATAATCTCTGAGAATCGTTCACTTCCGCCTTATGGTATCAAATCTATATTTGAAACACAAACGTATGAAATAAAATCTTACTGAAAAAGCAGCTAATCTATTTTTCATAGACTAACTGCTTAAAACTCCGTTCCATTACCAAATTCCCGTTTAATTTCCGCTTCAACATCATCCGCCGAATATATTCTGCCTGCTTTAATATCTTCCATGCCCTTCTCTATTTCCGCATTAAGCTGTTCTTTTGTCAGAGAGCCATATGCAACCGGCTCTTCATAAGCCGGAAGTTTCATTTCAAAAGGAATTCCTCTCTGTAATACAATCTGCCTCAGAAACATTCCTACCGCATTGGACATCGGGATACCAAGCCTATCAAGCACCTGCTCCGCCTGTTCTTTTACTTCAGGCTCTACACGTGCAAATACATTTGCTGTTCTTGCCATAAATAGTACCTCCTCTTTTTTCTTCATTATATCTTATATGATTGCGATATGCAATCTATTCGCAATCTATTTTCATAAGATAACCGCCGGATATATTTTTTAGTACAAAAAAAGCACCTCTCAAATTATCTCTAAGAAGTGCTCTTGTTATAATACATATCAGTTATTGATTCTATCATCAAACCTTTGTTTTGACATCATGATTTTAGAATTTTTATATTTATTTTTAGTACAGCTTAGCTCCTGACGGTATATGATTATCTACCATTATAAGATGAAGTTCTTCGCCCTCGCCCTCTTTAAGCTCATTTACGGCGCTCAAGAGCATACCGCATGATTCAATTCCCATCATTGCTCTTGGCGGAAGGTTTGTAATAGCGATAAGTGTCTTTCCGACAAGCTCCTCAGGCTCATAGAACTCATGAATGCCTGAAAGAATTGTTCTGTCCCTGCCTGTTCCGTCATCAAGAGTGAACTGTAAAAGCTTCTTGCTCTTTGGAACTGCAACACAGTTCTTTACCTTTACCGCTCTGAAGTCTGATTTTGAGAATGTCTCAAAGTCTACACTCTCTTCGAATAACGGCTCAATCTTCACATTTGAGAAATCTATCTTCTCATTCGGTGTAAAGAAGCCTGTATTTGAATTTGAAGACTCTTCATTTCCTGCATTAGCCGGCTTGTCAAGGCTCTTCATTGTAGGGAACAGAAGTACATCTCTGATAGCAGGTGAGTTTGTAAGCAACATTACAAGTCTGTCGATACCGTAGCCGATACCTCCTGTAGGCGGCATACCTATTTCAAGAGCGTTTAAGAAGTCTTCATCTGTATGATTTGCTTCCTCATCTCCTGCTGCAAAAGCTTCTTCCTGCGCCTGGAATCTCTCTCTTTGGTCTATCGGATCGTTAAGCTCAGAGTACGCATTTGCCATCTCTCTACCGTAGATAAAGAGCTCAAATCTCTCAACATATCTCGGATCGCTTGGCTTTTTCTTTGTAAGCGGTGACACCTCTATAGGATGATCCATTACAAATGTAGGTTGTATAAGTTTCTCCTCTACAAACTCCTCAAAGAAAAGATTGATGATATCACCTCTTGAGTGACGCTCTTCAAACTCAATGCCCTTTTCCTTTGCAAGTGCCTTTGCTTCCTCTGTTGTCTCTATACTGTCAAAATCAATACCTGAGTACTTCTTTATAGCCTCAACCATTGTAATTCTCTCAAAAGGCTTTCCAAGGTCAATCATTGCCTCTGCATAAGGAATTGTAGTAGTACCGCAAACCTTCTCTGCAAGGTATCTGAACATATTCTCAGTAAGATCCATCATGCCGTGGTAATCTGTATATGCCTGGTAAAGCTCCATAAGTGTAAACTCAGGGTTATGTCTTGTATCAACACCCTCATTTCTGAACACTCTTCCTATCTCATATACTCTCTCAAGTCCGCCTACAATAAGTCTCTTAAGGTAAAGCTCAAGTGAAATACGAAGCTTTACATCTTCATTCAAGGCATTGAAATGTGTATTGAAAGGTCTTGCGGCCGCACCGCCCGCATTGCTTACAAGCATCGGTGTCTCAACTTCCATAAATCCCTGACCGTCAAGGAACTTTCTGATCTCTGTTATAATTTTTGATCTCTTTATGAATGTGTCCTTTACATCGTCATTCATTATAAGATCCACATATCTTTGACGATATCTTGTATCTGTATCTGTAAGTCCGTGGAATTTCTCAGGCAGCGGCTTCAAACTCTTTGAAAGCAGTACCACATCTGTAGCATGAAGGCTTATCTCACCTGTCTGTGTTTTGAATACCGTACCTGTAACACCTACGATATCACCGATATCAAGCTTTTTGAAAGCCTTGTACTCGTCCTCTCCTACAGAATCTCTTGCTACATATACCTGTATTCTTCCTGTTAAATCCTGTACATGGCAAAAAGATGCTTTACCCATGACACGCTTTGACATAAGTCTGCCGGCAATCTTGACACTTTTTCCGTCCAATTCATCAAAATTATCCTTTATGTCTTTACTGTGCTTGTCCACAGTGTACTTTGTAATGAAGAACGGATCGTTATTTGCCGCCTGTAACTCGGAAAGTTTGTCTCTTCTTGCTTTTAAAATGTGATTCAAATCCTCACTTGCCATTGATTCATTGCTCTTTGCCATATTTCCTCCTTAAGATACCCTTTGTATTTCTAATACTATATATTCTGAAACACCTGCCTGTGTTTCTACTACCGCTATTTCACCGACCTTTTTACCAAGTAACGCTTTACCAAGCGGTGACTCGTTACTTATCTTTCCTGCAAGTGAGTCCGCCTCTGTAGAACCTACTATTTTGAAATCAAGTTCCTCGTCAAAGTCCTTATCAAGTACCTTAACCATACAGCCGATACCTATTGTATCCAAATCAACTTCATCTTCTACAACCACTTCAGCGTTTTTAAGTAGTGCCTCAAGCTGTTCTATTCTTGCCTCTATATCTCTTTGCTCATCCTTGGCAGCATCATATTCTGCATTCTCTGAGAGATCGCCCTGTTCTCTGGCCTCTTTTATCTTTCCGGCTATTTCTTTTCTCTTATTTACCTTCAGATCCTGTAACTCTTCCTCTAAGTTTCTAAGTCCCTCATAAGTTAATATATGCTTTTTCTCTGCCATATTTCCTCCATTTTGACTTCTATTTCACTCCTGCTTAAGTAAAACTGTCTTTATATTTTTATTTTGAAGTCAAAACTTTAACTTCAATTTGTCAACCCGTTTAAGATTAGAAAAAAACCACTATACCGGCGTATGTGGCGAATTTAATACATAATCTAACTAGTTCCGATGCATTATACAATGGACTTTGTAAACTGTCAAGTGGTAAAATCTCATATTTTAAGCCGATTTTTAAGCGTTTTTCACCGTATATCCTATGTATAAATATTTATTCCAAATAAAAAGACAGGCTTGCTCAAGGCCTGTCTTTTAAGTAAGAGGAAATTTCAATATGTGTAACACTGTATATTATCAAATAAGGTTGCTCAAGTCTTACTTGATATATATGATAGCCGCCCATATTAAATAACAGCTACCATATCTTAAATTAGGAAAACCTAATATTAAGACCTAAAATTAAAATGCAGCTAACTGCTTTCCTGCCGCCTCAAGTGCAGCTTTTGCGTCTTCATCCGGCTCAAGGTTTGCTATAATGCCTTCTCCACCTATGATATTGGCACCTGCATTCTGCATACGCTCAACCCATAGTCTCATCCACTCTCCGTCGCCCCAATCATATGAACCGAACAGAAGGATATTCTTGCCTGATACCTTGCCTTCAATCTCTGTTACAAAGCTATCTACTGATTCGTCTAACTCCTCAGCACCCATTGCAGGGCATCCGATAGCAAATGCAGGCTGTGCCAGTAACTCATCAACATTTACACTGTCAACAAATACAAGCTCAGGTGTTCCGCCTGCAGCCTTTACTCCTTCAGCTATAGCATTTGCCATAGCCTCTGTGTTTCCTGTTGAACTCCAATAAACAATAATTGCTTTATCCATTTTTTTCTCCTTATTTCTAGGCTGAAACTTTTATCAACAAGCTATACTCTCCAGCTCTCTACCGGATAAAAACTCATCAATAGCAGTCTCTCTCGCCTCATCATAGCTTAAAAACTTTTTTCTGGTTTCCTCCAAGTTACCGTATATTTTCCAATATCCGCTATGCAAATATCTCTCTCCCTTGTTCTCAAGAAAGCCTTTTATATCGCATATCGGATACCCGAGGAACACACCGACCTCATGTGGGAACTCTTTCATCTTATTATAAAAGCCGTTCATCCTTTGATGCAGTCTAATAAGATTTGATATAAAATCATCTCTCCTATACCCGAACTCTCTCAGGTAGTCACTAACCTCTTTACTCCTCAGATGTTCTTCCAACTCTTTTGCTCTGTATACCATCACCAAATGTCGCTTCTTACAGGTACAAAGGATAATCAAGCTGATATTCGTATTATGCAGTTTCATACTTATTCTGGCCAACTCTTTGTCATTTAAAAAGAGCATACCGGAAATCCTTTTCCCCTTCAGCACTGCGGCATTTTGAATGATAAGCCTAAGTTCTACACTGTTCTCACCATCAGTTGCCAGCTTATTTACTATCTCAACCGGCATACCTACCTCCGTTTTATTCTTCAAGGAAATTTATTCCTCTTGGTTAGCACTCCCTAACTTTATCATTTTAACTGCACTTTGTCAATAGTTTTTTTTCTAATTTTTTTAAAAATATAAGCCGTATATGATAAAGTCCTAATATACCCCAAACGAAAATGTCCTGTTTA
>ERZ772945.86-NODE-86-length-69282-cov-25.345877_pt1 | contig 69282 bp, 51 predicted proteins | sample MGYA00511681_ERZ772945 | MGnify/ENA primary metagenome ERZ772945 (study PRJEB29015, sample SAMEA2737943) | human oral metagenome | biome: human oral; feature: human-associated habitat; material: dental | place: China | collected 2143 ...
CCTGTAGCCAGCGTTCATCCTGAGCCAGGATCAAACTCTCCACTGTAAAATGTGTATTGATGAGAATTTTATATTAGCAGTAAATACAACTAGACAAAACTCTCATCGAGTGATCTCTGTTCCAGAACGCTTATCCTAAAGTATCAAGTAAAAAGCACCTTTCCTCTGTTCCCTATAATTGAGGCGAGCCTCAAAAACAGGGACGATGAATTGATCGGTTCGTTTCTTTTACCCATCCATCTGATATAGAATCAGACAGACGCTTCTTGTACTACTTCTCTGTTTATGTAAATCTTTTCAAAGAACTCTTTTCTTATCCGCTTTAAGCAACTCGCCAGGTAGCTTGTTTTGCAAAGCGAGTGCAAAGGTATGGAGAAAATTCATTCCAGCCAAATGTTTCGAGGATTATTTTTTAAAGAAATGAACTTTTTTATTTGAAATTGACCCAAATCAACCAATTTGCTTAAAAATGATTATTTTTGCACCCTGAAATAAGATTTAAAAAGTATGAGACATAAAAAGGAGATTGTTGAGATTGGAGAGCACACTTGCATCCTACATAGCGAAGAAAATGCAAAGTTTTTCATTATTCAGCCTGTTGACAGTAATGACACAGAGGAGTTGGAGCGACAAATCACCTATATAGAAGATAACTCGCAGGCACCTTTTATTCATATTGCTATTCGCATAAATAGATGGAATGCCGAACTAACTCCTTGGCCTGCTCCACCCGTATTTGGAAAGATTCCCTTTGGTGATGGTGCTCATTCCACCTTATTATATATAATAGATCAACTTATCCCAGCCTTAAAAGCACGATTTGCTTTAGAACTCAATAAAAGCAATACCATCTTAGGAGGATATTCATTAGCAGGACTTTTTAGCCTTTGGGCAGGCTACCAACAGAATGTTCCTTTCCGTGGGATAGTCTCAGCATCCCCTTCTGCATGGTATACAGGTTGGTTAGACTATGCCAATTTTCACCAGCCACAAGTAGAACACGCATATCTCAGTCTTGGCGATAAAGAAGAGAAAACAAAAACAAAATTGATGTCAACTATCAGTAAAGACATCCTACGCCAAGAACAAATATTCAAAGACAAAGGTGTCAACTGTAAGATGGAATGGAACGAAGGCAACCATTTCCAAGACAACGGAGTCAGAATTGCCAAAGGATTTGTTTGGTTGATGCGCCAATAAAAACACTGACTATTCCACTCAAAGAAAGGAATAGTCTGTGAAAAGGGCTAATAAAAAGTCATTTCTCAACTTCAAAGCCGAAAGTAATCAATCCAACTTACAGAATTAAGAAAGATTACTTAATCCCTGCAAGGCGTCGTGCCTCAGGCGAAAGGTATTTTCCAATCTTCTCATAAGGAACCGTAAAGGTCGGCATTCCGACAGCATAAGCACTTATCTCATACTGTCCATAGGAAAAGACCACCCCCTCCGGAGACAGATAAAGCCCATTGCCTGGCAGCGGAATAACCCCATCCTCGAGGAAAAGTCCATACATAAGATCCTTGAGCTCAGCTTCTGACATTTCCCTGTCACCCGAACTGACAGTCTGCTTTAAATAATTCTCTACCTTCTCTTTAAGAAGCGGCTGTAGTACTTTCTCACAATCTGCATTCAAGATATTCCGCAGTCTGACACCCGACTTCTTGTCAAAGGTTACGCCATACTCAGAAGTCATGCCATGCGCACCACCGGCATAAATATAATATGTCGACACATAAGTAACGAAACGCTCCGTCTCCCCCCTTTTCCTTACAAACAGAGAAACTTCTGGGACGCAGGGAGCAGCCCTTTTCCCATCATCCTCAAAAAGCCGGGTCATACCCTCGAACGCAGTTTTTGCATAATACGTTATCATCCCCTTCCCATCGGAAAGATTTCCATAAGGCTTGACATACCCAGCATCTGCCATCTCTGATGACAGATAAGCACGCAAAGAATCAACCAACGGACTTGGCCCGGAAACCGGGAAATCATAAGCAAAATCAAGGTTACCCTTTTTACTGCTGAACGATTTTCCTATGGAATCCACCACCAACGGCACTTCTTTCTCCACAACAACAGAATCAGGAACAGCAGTCTTCGAAGCTACCGAGTCGGTCAAACACTTTACTGCCGGTTTCTTCCAGTCTGCACATCCCACAGCTGCGACTACAGACAAAAGAAACGCTGAAAGGAATAAAAATTTTCTGTTCATCATATCAACTAATGCTTGTTAAGAGAGCACAAAAATAGTCATTTCCCCCATTTTCTGCAAAACATTCTATACTTTTGTTGCATCAGGAAAAGTAACAAGGCACATTTTATAAGGCTCATGTCGTGAAAAAACGACTATAGAATATGCCGTAAAACGGGAAACAAACATGAAGATTAGTATTGTAGGAACAGGAATGATAGCCACCGAGGTCATCAAGATGCTCAGGACAGAGGCAAAAGGAATAGAGATAACCAGCCTTTTCACACACAGCAACAAGGAGAAGGCACAGGCACTTGCGAAAACGAATCATATAGAGCGCATCTATACCGACTATACACAGCTGCTCAGAGAAGACGGTGCCGACTTTGTCTACATCGCCCTGATCAACAGCGTTCATTATGCGTTCGTACACGAAGCATTGGAGGCAGACAGGAATGTGATTGTGGAGAAGCCCTTTACCATGACTGTTGCAGAGGCAGAAGAGCTGGCAGCAATGGCACTGGAGCGGAAGCTGTATCTCTTCGAGGCCGTCTCACCGCTCCACACACCGAACTTCCGGCTTGTAAAGGAGAGTCTGGGACGTATCGCACCGATACACTTCGTACAGTGCAATTACTCACAATACTCAAGCAAATATGACCGTTATCTGCAGGGAGACATCGCTCCGGCATTCAACCCACTTTCAGGCGGTGGTACGCTGAACGACCTCAATGTGTACAACATCAACGTCGTCACGGCCCTTTTCGGTCCTCCTGCTGCAAGCCGATATTTTGCCAATTACGGACATAACGGAATCGACACCTCCGGCGTAATGGTACTCTCCTATCCTACCATGACCGCCACCTGCACCGCAGCAAAGGACTCTACTAGTCCGTCGTTCATCCTCATCCAAGGTGAGAAAGGCTGGATACGCATTCCGACAGCCGCCAACAAGTTCGGCTGTGTTGAGATCATGGAGCAGGGAAAATCCACCAGCTACCAGCGCAACGCATACGAAAGCCGTCTTACCCATGAATTTCTGGACTTCAAGGATATATGGGAGAGGAAAGACTACAGACAGATGGAAGCGTGGCTCGACATCTCCGTGAAAGTGATGAAAACGATAAGACAACAGGATGAAACACACAGACCGTCACAGACAGAATGACATGACCTAATGGCAATCTGCAAATGGCATAAGGTTTGCAGACTTGTCAAACAGGCGGATCCGCCTCGCGAGACAGACCGCTCTTCTAGAACAGGAAGAAAGAAAACAAACAAAAAAAACGAATGAATATGAACTTTGACAATTTCACAAACGTAGCTTCCAGTCACGAACGCGACCTGGAGATGTCACGCACATTCCCCGCACTGATGCGCAAGGTGTATGTATGGATGGCCATGGCGCTCGCCATTACAGGTGTCGTGGCTTACGGTGCAGGCAGTTCTCCGGCACTCATCCAGATGCTCTACATGAACAACGGACCGCTGCTCATTGCCGGACTGGCCGAACTGGGTATTGTCTGGTATGTCACCGCACGCATCAGCCGGCTTTCACTTGTCAGTGCGACAATGTGGTTCATTGTCTTCTCTGCCGTCAACGGCCTGACGCTGGGATGGATTTTCGTCGTCTACAAGATAGCCGCAATCTCCAAAACCTTCTTCATCACTGCCGGCACATTCGGTGCGATGGCACTGATCGGTTCTACGACGAAGAAAGACCTGACCCGGATGGGAGGTATCCTCTTCATGGCACTGATCGGCCTGATTATAGCCGGACTTGTCAACATCTTCCTTCGCAGCACAATGATGGATTTCATCGTCAGCGGCATCGGCGTACTCGTCTTCACTGGGCTTACAGCGTGGGATGCACAGGCCATCAAGCGCAATCTGCTCATGGCACCCGATGCCGGTGAGTCGGCACAGAAGATTGCTCTCCTCGGTTCACTGAGTCTCTATCTTGACTTCGTCAACCTCTTTCTTTATCTCCTCCGTTTCTTCGGAAGCAAGAGAGACTGACAGAGGACAGGAAGAGAAGACATTGACCGGACAACATACCGGCACCCTTCCTGCAGAACAGTCGACATGGCATATATACCGGAAGGCTCCAAGAGCACATCAAAAAGAAACAGGGACAGGCGGAATCGTCTGCCCCTGTTTTTCTTGTCATCACTCAATCTGCCACTCATTGCATAAAACCTGCAACAAAGCAATAACCCTGCTCCTGACTTCGGCGAGGACGGGCTGCATTTTTCCTGACACTGTCTTTTCATACCGGCACACGCTTCCCCCCTCGCCCCATCCGAATACTCTTGCTCATTTTTCCACAGGACTATTGCCGGCAAGTCCTTCTTTTCCGACATCGGGAACAAGCCCCTTCGCTTCACGGCAATCCGGAACAGACAGTTCCCCACACATGATTATCAGCTCCGGTTTCATCCGCCGGCCTACCTAATAGTAGGTAATTGCATTCCCTCTGCATATATTCAAAACCTTTTTCTCCGCAAAAAGATATACCTTTGCGGGAAACAGAACACAAAAGGAAAATGGACTTCTATGAAATTCTGGCTCCGAAGAGCCAAGGCAAATTTACTGAGCAGCTGGAGGATCTGAGCCGACAGCTTTCCGAACTGCAGTCCCACGCAGGACATGCGGGACGCAGACTGGACTATGTCAGAATATTCCTCAGCGACATACAAAACCAACATCAGCTACTCATCGAGAGCGAACTCTTCCAGAACGTCTTGTCAACCCTGTCAACCACTATTGTAGAACAGCCTCCACTGAACGGCAGCAAGATCGGCATACTTGTGAAGACAACCTCCCGGGCAGACAACTGCATCTTCCAGAGCATCAGGCTGACAGGAGAGGAGACACACGGAACAAGCGCATACTTCCAGACCGTCATGCTCTTTGAGAAATATCTCAGGAGCATACAGGAAAAAGGACTTGACATCCGCACTCATCTTGTCCGGACATGGATTTACGTGGCAGACATAGACATCAACTATGACGGAATTGTCAAGGCACGCAACGATATCTTCCGCCGTTACGGCCTGACCGCAGACACCCATTACATCGCCTCGACAGGCATAGGCGGCAGTTCACCGGCACGTTCGGCGACCGTGGCCATCGACTTCCTTACCTATCCGGACATCCGGGAGGAAGACAAGAAATACCTCCAGGCACTGGACCATCTCAATCCTACCCACGAATACGGTGTAGCCTTCGAACGCGGTACACGCCTCACCCTTCCCGACAAGCAGATTGCATTCATCTCCGGAACAGCAAGCATCGACAGATATGGCAATGTCCTCTACCTCGGCGACGTGAAGAAACAGACTGTCCGGCTGCTCGACAATATCGAGGCCCTGCTCCAGGACGGCGGAATGTGCATGGCGGACATCAACTATTTCGTCATCTATCTGCGTGATCCTTCGGACTACACCGTCGTCAACCGGTACATGACACGCCGCTTCCCAACCCAGCCTCACATCATCGTCCTTGCCAAGGTGTGCCGTCCGGAATGGCTCATTGAGATGGAATGTACCGCCACAAGACAATAGCAGAAAAGGCCGGGAGAATACAGACACAAACATAAAAAAAGTCCGCCAGAACAGGATATACGAGGAAAAATGTATATATTTGCAGACGTATTAACGTTAATTTAACAACCTATTCGTATGAGAAAGAAACTACTCTTCGGCACTTTTGCCACTGCGTTTCTCCTTTTTGGAGCAACCCCTGTAAAGGCACAGTTCAACATCGGGAAAGCCGCCGCCGGTGCCACAAAAGCTGTAAAGGCCGCTACACTGACCGACGCCGACATGGCCAAATATGTGAAGGAGTACATTGCCTGGATGGACAAGAACAACAAGGTATGCGATGCCAGAAGTCCCTACACCAAACGACTGAACAGGCTCACACAGGGGCTGACAAACGTAGAAGGAATCCCGCTGAACTTCAAAGTCTACTACGTCACCGACGTGAATGCCTTTGCCTGTCCTGACGGCAGCGTCCGGGTATTCTCCTCGTTGATGGACATCATGACGGATGAAGAGCTGCTGGGAGTCATCGGCCATGAAATCGGACACGTCGCCCACAAGGATTCCAAGAAGGGATTCCGTACGGCTCTGCTCACCAGCGCACTGAAAGACGGGCTGGCCGCATCAGGCAACAAGGCTGCCGCACTGACCGATTCGCAGCTCGGCGAACTGGGAGAGTCGCTGCTCAATGCCACCTACTCACAGAAACAGGAGAGCCAGGCCGATGCTTACGGTTACGAATTCCTGAAGGAGAACGGTAAGAATCCCTGGGCCATCGCCCTTTCGTTCGAGAAGCTGAAGAAACTGGAAGAGGATGCCGGCATACAGAAGGAAGGCAAGTGGAAACGTATGTTCTCGTCGCATCCAGACCTCGACAAACGTATCAAGACCATGAGTAAACGTGCACAGAAAGACGGCTTTGCACGTCCCGAGAACAAAATGCCGGAAAAAGTCGCACCTGAAAAACCTGCGGCAAAGAAGACCACTGGTAAAAAGACCGCCGGCACCGGCAAGAAAACAGCAGGTAAGAGAAGAAGATAAACAGTCAGTACCGTCCGGTAAGCATTTCTTCGTATAAGACAATCTTCTGTGTCTTACCAATATTATAGCGACAGGATTGAACACGACTTCTCATTTTCTGCAGATGTGTTGTTGCCTGTCACTTATGGGGTCGTCGGCAGACACCAGTCGTGTTGATGGCTCACACCCCTACAAGACGTTGCCTGGACAGAAACAACTTGCGGTCAGAAAAGAGTTGTACTCTACCCAAAACAAACACAACTTATTTGGTCAGCGGATCTTATTTTTCAAAGACAAGGCAGATTTGTCAGTCTGAAAGAGATTACGCAGGGGGAAATATGCTGTTTAGGTTTTATCGGACAGCAATAACAAATAATCAGATCTTCTCTTTTGGAGAAAACAGACAAGAGGCTATATCGAATCCGGAACTGTCAGTTCCCGTGATTCCGATATAGCCTCTTTCGTTTACAGGATGCCCAAAAGATTACGGTCTAAAGAATCAAATCAGTGCATCAGCGGCCTTTTAAATGCCGACACCGTCACCGGACGCAAAGCCGCATGAAATGCGATGCCATGGGGTTCTCCGGTTTCTTTATCGCCGGATGGCAAGCGAGATTATTTGAAAAGCCTTGGCAACAGCGTGTTGAGATACTTGCGCCAGTTGCGCCACTCATGTCCACCGTCAGTCTCCATGTAGGTGTACTTATACCCGGCTTTATCCAGTCTCTTGCGGAAACCGACATTATCCTTGTAGAGAAAGTCGCCGTTGCCAATACCGATGAAATAGAGTTTCACGCCATGATTGAACTGAGTGGCAAGTTTCTTGTCAAGGTCCTGATAGATGAAAGAGTTTTCACCCTTGCCTTCACGATTGACAGCAGCAGAGAAAAGACCCACATAGCCGAACCTGTCAGGATAGTTGGCCGATATGTAGAGAGCGTGGAAACCGCCCATTGACAAGCCTGCGATGGCACGGTGATCCTTGTCGTTGACAGTTCGGTAATGTGATTCTACATAGTTCATGATGTCTGGGAAGGCAACCTCGAAAGAACCTTCCATCGTACGGCTGTTCATGAAGGATGGCTTATACATACTGTTGGGATATTCACCCGGTGCTGCTTCCTGTGTACCATTGCCGTTCGGCATAACGACAATCATCGGCTCAGCCTTACCCTGTGCAATCTCGTTGTCAAGAATCTGGACAGCACGTCCCAGCTCGCTCCATGAATTCTCGTCGCCGCCTGATCCGTGCAGAAGATAGAGGACCGGATACCTGCGTTTGGGATTGTCAGCATAACCGGCAGGTGTGTAAACTGTCATACGACGAGCCTTCATACCCAGCTTTGGACTGGGATACCATACCTTTGAAACGGTTCCGTGCTTCACCTCACGGACAAAGTAGTTCTGAGAAAGTTCACCATCGATAAGGAAATAATTGGTATAGGTCGCAATATCACGGATCATGTAGACGTTGTTCGGATCGGTCATACGGATTCCGTCAACATAGAAACAATAGGTATGAAGTTCAGGGGTCAGTACAGAGGAGGTATAGGTCCACACGCCGTCAGTCCCTTTCTTCATGTCAGCCTTCCCATTAGCTTCCATCTTGCCAAAGGATGTCTCAACGATCTGTTTAGGAAGGAAATCCGCCTCCAGCTGCACCTTCTGCGCATTTGGTGCAAGCATTGAGAAGGTCACGGTTCTGTTGGCATTGAGCTTAGGCGAAATAATGTCACCCGTATTCAATGCGACAGTCTCCTGTGCCGCCATATTCATAACGGAACAGAGAGAAAAAGCGAAAACAGTTAATATTTTCCTCATAGTTAAATTGATATTAATTTTAAATTAGGATTTATGCAAAGCATCGGGACTCGCACAACAGAGAGACAATGCCAAGGGCAAACGTGCGGACCTTCTTTATGCCCAGTTCGATGATACATTTCTCTCGATCCATCCCGACTTCATTGACCGCTTCAATGCACTTCTGCGTCCGGAGTGCCGCTTCACATCAGAGAACACTCACAGCCTCACGCCTGAACAGCGTATCTATGCGCTTATCTCTCTTGGTGTGGACGAGAGTGTGAACATTGCAGAAATACTGCAATACTCCACACAGACGGTCTACAACTACCGGCTGAAAGTAAGGAAAAGCACGCTTGAGCCTCATTTCAAGATAGCAAAATATATAAAAGAGATGTACAGTGTACCTGCATCATAAAGCTGTCATATCGGCAGCAGGAACATAAAAGAGGAGCGCATCATCCTGCTCGTACCGACCGGTTGGCAGGATGATGCACTCTTCGTATAGACACGTACTCGGAGGGGGCGGGAGAAAGGGTGTGGACAACCGCTTCCGCACATCTTTGCGTCCTTACTTCAGCTTCTCTTCAAGATGCTTCAGCATGTCAACGGTCATGGAGTCGAGGTCGTACTGTGGCTGCCAGTCCCATTCTGCACGGGCACAGCTGTCGTCAAGACTGTCCGGCCAGCTGTCAGCAATCCCCTGTTTGAGCGGATCGACATCATATTCCATCTCGAAACCGGGCCTGTACCGCCTGATGGCATGGAAAATCTCTTCCGGGTCAAAGCTCATGGAAGCAATATTGAAGCTGTTGCGGTGAACCAGGCGGGACGGGTCGGCTTCCATCAGGGAGATGGCGGCATGCAGGGCATCGGGCATATACATCATGTCCATCAGCGTTCCTTTCCGGATCGGACACATGAACTTTTCACCGCGGACAGCCGAATAGTAGATGTCAACAGCGTAATCGGTCGTGCCTCCACCGGGGGGAGTCACGTAGGAAATAAGACCGGGGAAACGTACAGAACGTGTGTCCACGCCGTACTTCTTGAAGTAATAGTCGCTGAGCAGTTCCGTCGTCACCTTCGATATTCCGTAGATTGTACCGGGACGCTGCACCGTGTCCTGCGGAGTCTTCGTGTGCGGCGTGTTCAGGCCGAAAGAGCCGATGGAACTCGGCGTGAAGACCGCACACTTGTTTTCGCGTGCCACTTCGAGGATGTTCCAAAGCCCGTCAATACCGATTTTCCAGGCCAGCTGCGGTTTTTTTTCTGCCACGACGGACAACAGTGCTGCAAGGTTGTAGATGGTGTCAATCTTGTGTTTTCTTACAACTTCGGCAATCATCTCAGGATTCGTAACATCGGCCTCTGCAGACGGTCCGCCTTCTTTCAGCTCTCCTCCGGGTTCTGCACCCTTGATGTAGCCGGCGACGATTCCGTCGTTTCCATAACGCCTTCTAAGTTCTCTGGTAAGCTCCGAGCCTATCTGCCCTGTCGAGCCAATGACCAAGACATTTTTCATAAATATTGATAAGTTTATGTTTACAAGAATGCAAAGTAAGCATATTTTTTGGTGAATAGGCCATCTGCCAGTATTAAAATTCTTAAAAATATGGGCAGTCGGGCAAAAAAAACACGGCGGAATACGGTTTATCTCATTTTTTATAACTTACTTTGTCCTCAGCAAATATAAAATCTAATGTTATGTACGGTAAGATGAAAGAACATCTCAGCAACACGCTTGCAGAGATCAAGGAAGCCGGACTTTACAAGGAAGAAAGAGTCATTGAAAGTCCGCAGAGTGCAGCAATCGAAGTGAAGGGCAAGGAAGTACTGAACTTCTGTGCCAACAACTACCTTGGGCTTTCCAATCACCCACGTCTGATTGAAGGTGCCAAGAAGATGATGGACAGGCGTGGCTTCGGTATGTCCTCGGTACGCTTCATCTGTGGCACACAGGACTGCCACAAGGAACTGGAAGCCGCCATCTCGGAGTATTTCCAGACAGAAGACACCATTCTCTATGCCGCCTGCTTTGATGCCAACGGAGGTGTGTTCGAGCCGCTCTTCACGGATCAGGACGCCATCATCTCCGACTCGCTGAATCACGCCTCCATCATTGACGGTGTGCGCCTGTGCAAAGCAAAGCGTTATCGTTACGCCAATGCCGACATGGCCGATCTTGAGCGTTGTCTGAAGGAGGCACAGGCACAGCGGTTCCGCATTATCTGTACTGACGGCGTATTCTCCATGGACGGCAACGTGGCTCCTATCGACAAGATCTGCGACCTGGCAGAGAAGTACGATGCACTCGTCATGGTCGATGAGTCCCATTCGGCAGGTGTCGTCGGTGCGACAGGACACGGTGTGAGCGAGCTGTGCAAGACCTACGGACGTGTGGACATCTACACCGGTACACTCGGAAAGGCATTCGGCGGTGCACTCGGCGGCTTCACCACAGGCCGCAAGGAGATCATCGATATGCTCCGTCAGCGCAGCCGTCCCTACCTCTTCTCCAACTCGCTTGCTCCCTGCATCATCGGTGCCAGTCTCGAAGTGTTCAAGATGCTCAAGGAGAGCAACAAGCTCCACGACCGTCTTGTCGAGAACGTCAGCTACTTCCGCGACAAGATGATGGCTACCGGCTTCGACATCAAGCCGACCCAGAGTGCCATCTGCGCCGTCATGCTCTACGATGCCAAGCTGTCGCAGGTCTATGCCGCCAGGCTGCTTGACGAGGGCATCTATGTGACCGGCTTCTACTATCCGGTCGTTCCGAAAGGTGAAGCCCGCATCCGTGTACAGCTGTCAGCAGGACATACACGGGAGCAGCTCGACAAGTGCATCGCTGCATTCATCAAGGTCGGCAAGGAGCTGGGCGTACTGAAATAGCCCGACTCTTATACGCTATAAGACGGAAGGCGCACAATGAACATCAAACAGGTTCATTGTGCGCCTTCTGTCTTTTTCGTGCATGAGATTATATAGGTTCAGCAGCTATCTTGCGGGCTCTAAACTCATCCGAGCTATAAAAAAGATTCTCTGAAAATTATAGTGGTAGGATGCTGACTATAGGCATGTTCTAAAAATCCACGTCGATCCGTCGTTGACAGGGATATTGTCAACTCTTTGTGTCTTCTTCCTTTTATGCAGCATCTTCAGCCTTCTCCTTCTGTCGCATAGCCCGCTATGCTCTTTCAAGAAGAAAGCAGAATCAGCCCGTTTAAAAGGCAAAACCCATCAAAGGTAATTTTCAGGACCTGCCTATAAGGATAAAACTGCCGACTGTTTACAACAAAAGTTCATTTTTGATTTGCTGTCAATTTTAACATTCTCAGTGAACATATTATGTATCAATTCATTATACGTGTCTGAAGAGTGACGGTAGTGACAGGAAAAGGATTTCACAGCCGATTCGCCACAAACGTATCTGCTATGGATAAACAGCTTCCGTCCGGGCATTATCATATCTGACGTAGTTCGTGCTGTGGTCTTAACACCCATGATCAACAGCAATGGTGTTTACCGTCGAAACACTGACAGGAAATAATCAGAACAGAGGGACTGTCACAGCAGTTACATCATAGGCAAGGCTTAAATGACACTCCCTATTAACCATCTGCTGGTCCGTTATGTAAGCGACAGGCAGGCGGGTCAGACAGAAACCGGCTGACCACCACCGTTCCGCCATCATCAGACCATCCGCCACGCCTCTCTGCCGCATGAATTCCCCATCATCGGATAACCGCCGAATAGCGGCCCTCCTGTGTCGTCACACGCACCACGTAGGTGCCCTTGGGCAGGGAGAGCGATATGCTTCCGGAGGCATCGGCCGTACCGCCGGCCACACGCATGCCGTTCATGCCATACACCTCCACACTTTTCAGGCCCTGTCGCTGTACGGAAAGACGTCCGCCGATGAACCGCAGGACATCTTGGGCGTGGGCCGTTTCAATCCCGTCCGTCACATCATTGTTGACAACGGAAATGAATATCGGTCGGGAAGAAGCCGGTATCAGGTCCACATTCCTGCCGTCTTCCTCGCCAATCAGTGCCACCCGGTAGCGGCGGTTGTTGATGAGCCGCTCTTTCTTAGGGTCGATCCAGTCGCTGGTAATCTGAGTCATAAGCCCGGCACTACTCAAGTCGACCTGCAGCGGTCTCTTCATCACGGGGATAGAAACCTCTGTCTGCGTATCAATCAGATACAGTGTCAGACTGCCTTTGTAATGCACATTTTTCCCAAGGAAAGCCATACAACTTACTCTGAAAGTAGGAGTTTTTTTGACTTCTATCCCTTCACCCGGTATGCTTTCCCCGTTGTTGTCCTGAACAAAAGCACGCACGGTTGCAAAGATATCCCGCTTCTTCCCGTCCTCCACCGTGACCTTGTAAGGTCCGTGCAGGGGGCGGTCGTTTACCCTGCAGGTGTTCCCATCGGCATTGACGATTGTCACACGCAGCCGGTATTCGCCTGCGGCGGTATCGTAGGGAACGGTAAACGGCAGCCTGACCCTCGTCGTGGCATACATATCGAAGTCCACCTTGTTTTCTGTCTGCGAGGTATAGACAGCTGTCCCCTCGCCGTCAACCAGTTCAACCTTCACAGTTCCGTCAAAGACCTGTGCATCCAGTTTACGGATGGACAAGAGCAGACTGTTCTCCTCACCGGGAAGCAGTCTGCTGTTAAACTGCGGGTCGGCTGCGAGCTGATAGGCAGGTGTCTTCGACGGCAGTTCCAGATAGTCGATTTTCCCATCTGCCACCTTCATCACCACTCGCGGTGCCTTCTTCATCCTTACCCACGTGCCCAGCGTGCCATCTTCCTGCAGCCGGGCCACAATGGGCGACAGCGTATAAGTGCCGTTGGCCAGTGTGGAAAAGTCGAGCGTAAAGGGTATCTCCTCGTCTATAACAGCCCCTGAAGTCATCTTCTCGTCATTATAGACAAAGCGGACTTTGGTGAATATGCCGTTCCCCTTCTGGCTATAGGGAAAAACGTTTGTCAGTCTGCCGTCCGCATCATAGATTCCCACGCCGATATCACCCATGAAGGGGTCGTTGCTCTGATTGGTGAAATCTTTGTACATCAGCTTCACGCCGGCAGCAGGCACTGCAGGCGCTTCACCCTCGAAAGCCATCTCACTGCCAAGTCTGAAAGCTATGTTCGGCGACTTGTAGGCGATGTCGGCATCAATCTTGGGCGTATTCGGCTTGTTGGGATGTATGGCGATCACGTGCAGCGAACGGTTGAAAGTGAGCGGTTTCCCTCCGAACTCACTGCCTGTGGAAGTGATGTTCAAGGCCGTGACGGAGTAGTAGCCGTTGGCCTGACCACCCCAGCCGAGGTTCATGTGGAACCGGTCTTCGCTGTCGAAGCCGTCGCAGACCCACGCATGGCCGCCTCCGCCGCCGGCCGACATCCCCGACATATAGAGCGGGAAACCGTTTCGGATTTCCTTTTTCAGTATCTCCACGAAGTGGGCAGCCCCCTCGTCAGACCGCCCTATGAGGGAGGCATCGTAATCGAAATAGTCGCGCAAAGCCCGCTCTGCCAGATAGTCCTGTGTACCGCTTGAGGCAGGCATGTACTGCATGGCCGTGGCGATGCCCACGTCGCTCATCAGCTTTGCCACGGCATTGTTCTGCTGTTCCGTAGCTCTCACGTGGGCATAATCGGGCAGCATGTGCCCCCAGTCGTAATGCGACTGGGAGAAGTCGGCCGACCGGACAGTATTGTCGTAAGTCACCCGATAGCTTGCCTGTCCCTTTCCCTGCTCCGGCCACCGGTGGTAACACATGACCTGTGCCACTGCCGTAGCCACACAGCCCGTCGGGTAATCACCGCCCACCAGTAGGTTGTAAGGCTCGAACTGGCTCCATTTCGTGCTGACCAGCGGGTCCACATGGTCGCCCGCCGCCGTGGCAGCGGCCGCACGCGTGGTAAGCCGCTTGTCCTTTCCTAATATCTCATAGACCTGCCGGTAGGCCTCGAAGAGATAACGTGCCTCTGGACTGAGTCTGTCCATGTCAATCGCAGCCTCATCGCCGTAGGCCAGCACCTCGCCCATTCTGTCGTCACCGGCGACGACCACGAAGCCCTTTCCGGCAGCATCGTTGAAAACATAGTATGGCTGCGGGGCCTTCGATACTGCCGAACGTGTCTTCTGCACTTTGGACGCCTTCCGTCCGACCGTCACATAGCGGCGGGCAATACGCAGAGCCGTCTTGAAATCTACATTGTCAGCATAGACTGCTGACGTAAAACACAAAAGAGACAGTGCAAGAAAGCACCAGGATAAAAAAGAACCAGACATACCGTTTCTATGCCTGTTCATAATCAATCGGAAAAATGAATATAACATATCAGGTTTATAATCCTATGAGTAACCGGCTGCAAAATTACAGTATTTTTTCCAAATATCCGCAGAAAGCAAGCTGAAACAGTACCGTGGAGCTGTCCGACGGAGAGAGGTCAGGCAGAAGCGACACATGAAGAAATGACGGGAAGTGTGGCATTGAGGCTTCGTCCTGTTCATAATTTTTACTGTCCAAAACACCTGTACAGCTTCCGCCTGGTCCCATCCGCCTTACCTTGGAGCGGTCTGATGACCCACAAGCTGAAGGAACGCAAAGCGGAATCTGTAAACAGCTCGTTTACAAGAATATACGGCACACGATGGGAAAGGTGCTTAGTTGCATCGCTGTTAGGCGTTAATAGGCTTGCAAGTAAGCACCACTTAGAGTGCAACCAGGCGTTACTTGGAATGCAGACAATGCCCACTTAGAATGCAGGTCTGCATCTCCGTTCTTCCAGTACCCACTATGACGAGGTGTAAACAACCCCAAGACGGCAAAAAAAACGTAAAGTAATTTCGTCATTCCAAATAGATGTTGAGAATTATTTTATATCAGAATTCTTGTTCTTTAGGGTTATTCTCAATAAAGAAACAAGTGAATCATTTGCATATATCCACAGAGGACATCTTGAAACATCTATCAAGAAATTGCCGGCTACGTCGATTAGAGAAGAACCTGTCGCAGAAATCTCTATCTGAGACAAGTGGCGTACCCTTGCCCACCATACAGCGATTTGAGCATACGGGTGAAGTTTCGCTTGCCAGCTTCGTGAAGATAGTCCGTGTACTTGGCTATGCCGAGGATATGATGGAATTAATCGGCAAACCACGGTATTCAAGTCTTGACGAAATGGTCAGGATTATAATGAAGACTAAAAAACACCTGTCAGAATACTGAATATCCAAAGAAAATAGTATCTTTGCAGATAAAAGTAACACCAATATTTATATAAAGACTATGATTCTTTTCTTCAGAACTCAGTCCAAAAGCGTGATTGCTACAGAAGTCAATCATGCATTATCCGACGCAGAAATCAACGAACTTTGTTGGCTCTATGGCGATGCCACCTACTTGCAGAATGAACAGACCCTGCAGGGCTACTATGTGGGACCACGCCGTGAGATGATTACTCCTTGGAGTACGAATGCCGTCGAGATTACTCAAAACATGAGTCTTGACGGCATTTTGCGTATAGAGGAGTACTTCCCTGTAAGCAGCAAAGAGGCTGATCATGACCCGATGTTGCAACGTATGTATGATGGCTTGGACCAGACTGTCTTCACTGTCAACCACGAGCCAGAGCCTATCAAACGTGTGGAGGACTTGGAGAAGTTCAACGAAGAAGAAGGTCTGGCACTCTCACCAGAGGAAATAGAATATCTCCACAAGATTGAGAAGCAGAACCGTCGCCCACTCACCGATTCTGAAATCTTCGGTTTCGCACAGATTAACTCTGAACATTGCCGTCATAAAATTTTCGGTGGTGAGTTTATCATTGATGGCAAGGTGATGGAGAGCAGTCTCTTCAGCCTCATCAAGAAGACAACAAAAGAGAATCCCGGTAAGATCCTTTCAGCTTATAAAGACAATGTAGCCTTTGCTCAAGGTCCAGAAGTTGAGCAGTTTGCGCCAGCAAACCAGAGCACATCCGATTTCTTCCGTGTGAAGCCTATCGAGAGTGTTATCTCTCTAAAAGCTGAAACTCACAATTTCCCTACTACCGTTGAGCCATTCAATGGTGCGGCAACTGGTACGGGTGGTGAGATACGCGACCGTATGGGGGGCGGTGTCGGCTCGTGGCCTATCGCTGGAACTGCTGTATATATGACTGCTTATCCCCGCTTGAAGGAAGACGACGGCAGTACACCAGCCCTGCGCGATTGGGAGGATATTCTGCCAGTTCGCCAATGGCTCTATCAGACACCGGAACAGATTCTCATCAAGGCATCTAACGGTGCGAGCGATTTCGGCAACAAGTTCGGTCAGCCGTTGATTACGGGTTCACTGCTCACCTTCGAGCATCAGGAGAATGGCGAGAAATATGCTTACGACAAGGTGATTATGCTTGCTGGTGGTGTAGGCTATGGAACCAAGCGAGACTGCCTGAAGGGCGAGCCACAAGCTGGCAATAAGGTGGTTGTCGTTGGTGGTGATAACTACCGCATCGGACTTGGTGGTGGTTCTGTTTCATCTGTTGATACTGGCCGCTACTCAAATGGTATTGAGTTGAATGCCATACAGCGTGCTAACCCAGAGATGCAGAAACGTGCTTATAATCTCGTACGTGCATTGGTAGAAGAAGATAACAACCCAGTTGTTTCTATCCACGACCACGGTTCTGCAGGACACCTGAATTGCTTGAGTGAGCTTGTTGAAGAATGCGGTGGTAAGATTGATATGACACAGTTGCCTATCGGTGACAAGACTTTAAGTGCCAAGGAAATCATCGCCAACGAGTCACAGGAACGCATGGGCTTACTCATTGACGAGAAGCACCTCGACCACGTGAAGAAAATTGCCGAGCGTGAGCGTGCACCAATGTATGTTGTTGGTGAAACTACAGGTGATGCCCACTTTGCATTCGTACAGGGCGATGGTGTAAAGCCATTCGACTTAGACGTAGCACAGATGTTCGGTCATTCTCCAAAGACAGTCATGAAGGATGAGACCGTTGACCGCAAATATGAGAATGTTTCTTATAGTATAAATAAGGTGGAGGAATACCTCCAGCGTGTGCTTCAGTTGGAAGCTGTGGCATGTAAGGATTGGTTGACGAATAAGGTTGACCGCTCTGTTACAGGTAAGGTAGCCCGTCAGCAGTGTCAGGGTGAGATTCAGTTGCCACTCTCTGACTGCGGTGTTGTAGCCTTAGACTATCGTGGTCATAAGGGTATTGCTACCGCACTTGGTCACGCTCCACAGGCAGGACTCGCATCACCAGAGGCAGGCTCAGTTCTTTCAGTAGCCGAGTCATTGACCAACATCGTATGGGCACCATTGGCAGACGGCATGGACAGCTTGAGCCTTTCAGCTAACTGGATGTGGCCTTGTCGCTCACAGAAGGGTGAGGATGCTCGTCTTTATAGTGCGGTTAAGGCACTATCAGACTTCTGCTGTGCTATCGGTGTGAACGTTCCAACAGGTAAGGATTCACTTTCTCTGACCCAGCAATATCCTAATGGAGATAAGATTATCTCTCCAGGAACCGTCATCGTGACCAGTGGTGGTGAGGTAAGCGATGTTCGTCAGGTGGTATCTCCAGTACTTGTTAATGATAAGAACACACGCCTCTATCATATCGACTTCAGTTTTGACGAACAGCGTTTAGGTGGTTCTGCCTTTGCACAGAGCCTCGGCAAGATTGGTAGTGATGTTCCAACAGTGAAAGAGCCACAGTACTTCTGCGACTGCTTCGATGCCGTACAGGAGATGATTCGCCGTGGATGGATACTCGCTGGACATGATATTTCTGCAGGTGGTTTGATTACAACATTGCTTGAAATGACCTTTGCTAATGCTGAAGGTGGTTTGCATATCAACCTCCACGACATCAAGGGTGACGATGTAATCAAGAAGCTTTTTGCAGAGAATCCAGGTGTTGTTATACAGGTTGCTGATGAACATAAGGAAGAAGTCAAAGAGTTCTTGACAGAGAATTGCATTGGTTTTGCTCGTATCGGTACACCAAATCCTGACAAACGCACACTCAGTATTGCTGATGGTGACTGGAAGACAGAGTTCGATATTGATGCAATGCGTGAGACATGGTATAAGACTTCTTACTTGCTCGACCGCAAACAGAGTATGAATGGCATGGCTAAGAAGCGTTGCCAGAACTATAAGAAGCAGCCTATCGAGATGAAGTTTAATGATGACTTCACTGGTACACTCCAGCAGTATGGACTCGATGCTGACCGTTGGAAGACCTCAACACCTAACACCCAACATCCAACACCAAAGGCAGCTATCATCCGTGAGAAGGGAACCAATGGTGAGCGTGAGATGGCTTACGCACTCTATTTGGCAGGCTTCGAGGTGAAGGACGTTATGATGACCGACCTCATCACAGGCCGTGAAACTTTGGAAGAGGTAAACATGATTGTTTTCTGTGGTGGTTTCTCTAACTCTGATGTACTCGGTTCTGCAAAGGGATGGGCTGGTGCTTTCCTCTACAATCCAAAGGCTAAGCAGGCACTCGACCGCTTCTATGCACGTGAAGATACGCTCTCATTGGGTATCTGTAACGGTTGTCAGTTGATGGTTGAGATGAATCTTATCAACCCAGAACACAGGCATCGTGCTCACCTCTGCCACAATACCAGCAAGAAGTTTGAGAGTTCATTCTTGAACTTGACCATTCCACAGAACAATAGTGTAATGTTCAGTTCTTTGAGTGGCAACAAACTCGGTATCTGGGTAGCACATGGCGAAGGTCGTTTCTATCTCCCAGAGGCAGAAGATAAGTACAATATCATCGCTAAATACAACTACGCTGAATATCCAGGTAACCCTAATGGTTCAGACTATAACGTGGCAGGTATCTGCTCAGCTGACGGTCGTCACCTTGCAATGATGCCACACTTGGAGCGTGCTATCTTCCCTTGGCAGCAGGCTTACTATCCACGTGAGCGTCGTCAGGACGAGGTTACACCATGGATTGAGGCATTTGTAAATGCTCGCAAGTGGGTTGAAAGCAAATTGTAAAGTTTGCCCCTCCCCTATTGAAGGTGTAATAGATTAGTACACCTTTAATATATATAGACTACACAGGGAAACGCCCTCATCTGAGTTATATTACCGAATAGGTATATGTGAACAGATGGGGGCGTCTGTACCTCTCTAATATTGATTTCACTATAAAAACAAGACACAGTGGACAAAGATAACATTTCATCAACACCAAACACCCACCACCCATCACCCAAAGACTTCTACTGGGAAGCTTTCAAAACCTTCTTTAAGATTGGAGCCTTCACACTTGGTGGTGGTTATGCTATGATTTCGATTATTCAAAACGAGGTTGTAGTAAAGAAAAAGTGGATTCCCGAAGACCAGTTTGTTGACCTGATAGCTGTTGCACAAAGCTGTCCTGGTGTCCTTGCTGCAAACATCAGTGTCTTTGTAGGTTATAAGATGCGGAAAACACCGGGTGCACTCGTCACTTGTTTAGGTGCTATCCTCCCCTCTTTCCTCATCATTCTTGGCATAGCTCTCTTCTTCCATCAGTTTATGGACATCCCATGGGTGGCAGCAATGTTCCGTGGAATACGCCCTGCAGTAGTTGCCTTGATAGCTGTACCAACTTTCACATTGGCTAAGAGTGCAAAAATATCGTTGGCAAATTGTTGGATTCCTATTGTCACCGCCATTGCCATTTGGCTGTTAGGTGTTAATCCCGTTTACGTCATTCTTGCTGCTGGTTTGGGTGGTTTCCTTTATGGGAAGTTTATTAAACCAACGGAGTGAAATACCTCCCCCAGCCCCTCCGAAGGAGGGGAGAGCCTAACGGGATTATACTTTGCAAAAGAAATATCGAACGGAACTTACGAAGAATTAAATAGCCTAATGGGATAATTTTGGAAAGAACAACACACCAAAAACAGACTAATAACAGAAATAACAACATGATATACTTAGAACTTTTCTACACATTCTTTATCATCGGACTCTTTGGATTCGGTGGAGGATATGGAATGTTATCACTGATACAAACAGAAACGGTTGTGAAACATCATTGGCTTAGCTCTGCTGAATTTACAAACATCGTTGCTGTATCACAGATGACACCCGGACCTATCGGCATCAACTCTGCTACCTATTGCGGTTATACCGCTATACATAATGCAGGATTTGGCGCAGGAATGGCAGTATTTGGAAGTATCACCGCCACTGTTGCACTTGTCCTCCCTTCGGTCATAATGATGATTCTTATCAGTAAGATGTTCCTCAAATATATGAAGACTCCTATCGTGCAGTCAATCTTTTCAGGTCTACGCCCTGTTGTAGTAGGTCTATTAGCAGCTGCCACCTTATTATTATGTAACGCAGAGAACTTCTCTGCACCAAGCATTAACCCATGGCAGTTTTGGATTAGCCTATTCCTTTTTGCTGCAACCTTTGTTGGTACGATGTGGTTGAAGATAAACCCTATCCGCATGATATGTTATGCTGCCTTTGCAGGACTGATACTGCTTTATTAAGAAAGCCCTCATCCAACTGGTCTTCTCCCACAGAAAGGGGAGTGTTTACCCATCTTTCGCCATTGTGTTGTTGCCCAACACGCATTGTGTTGTTACTGAGCACCAATCGTGCGGAGCCCTAACGAGGGTGTGTCAAAATGCAAATTAATAACTTGACAACTTTCAAACTATAAGTGTTTTTTTCTTAAAGCAAAGAAAAGACCATTTCTTTACTCAAAATCGAGTACAGAAATGGTCTTTTTAATGAATTGTTTCAAACTGTAAGATTATCAAAATGGAATTTACATTTTGACACACCCTCAGTAAAGAGGAAAGTAAACCATTAGCTGGATAAAACATAGAAGAGGATATGTCAACAACGATAGCATATCTCTTTTTGCGTTTGACCAGCATGTATATTAGCTAATGCTTGCAAGTCCCAAGCAGTGGGGACTGCCCAGCCAGAGAGATAAGGGTGTTCATTTTATCTTCCATGCATAATACCAGTATCATTATCAGAGTTGGAAATACGTTTATTGATACTTGATTTGCCTTTCCCATAATTCAAATTGAATGTGAAGTTAAGCAGAAGTATTCGTCTCAAACTCTTTGAGAAAGCCAGTTGCCGATTAGGAGCGAGGCGTGACAAGTTATCCGTCTCATTTGAGTATTGTTTAGAGAAAGGTAATGCCATGATGAGGTTTAATGCCCATTTGTCTTTATTATAACCTACTGATATGGCGTGATTCGCTTCTCCTTTGGTAAGAGTTTCACCCCATAATTCATTGTATCTGGTCTGTACAACAGCTGTGAATACCCATTGTTTGTACATTACGAGTAGATTTCCATTCAGTCCCCAGTTCGAGAGTGTATGTGCGTAAGTATGCCCGTTACTGATGTACCGATTGAAGAATGGTGTAAGTTGTAACGATAACCAATCGCCAAAGGGATGCAACTTTATGTCCATTTGGGTATGTAGTCTGTGGAAGTTTTTTTGGTTATCTATTGTCCTAACAAACTTTCCGTTGTCAATATAAGTCTCTTCCATGATAGGGTGAGAATCGTAACTATACCTTCCAAATAACGATAGATCGCACCATTTTGTGCCCCAGTTTAAGGACAACTCATTCGATACGAAGGTTACAGACTTTAGGTTAGGATTGCCCTTTCTAAGCTGATATACATCAATATCCTGTGACACATTGCTCATATCGGAGAGTGAAGGAGCATAAGCCGAAACGTATCCTTGATATTTTAAAGTTACGTTATAACAAGGTTGATAAGCGAGAGAGAGCTTCGGACGAAGGATGAATTTCGATAACTTCGTATCGTGCTGATGGTTGTAAATACGCATCCCTCCCAACCCGAGGGTATAGGTTAGCTTGCCCAGTTTTGACATCCATTCAGTGTAAGCGAAAGTCTCCGCTGTATTCATATTTACCTGACTTTGGATGTTTCCATCATACGTGTTATTAGTGTACATCTGCGTATGCTTCAACCCAAACGACAGTTTGCTATCCTTGAACATGCGCTCATAAATACCCTCACCTATTATGGAGTACTTGTTACCATCAGTAATGGAAGCAATCGTCTGAGTAGGTTGTGTGGTTGATGTTAAGGTGTATGTACGCTGGCTATGGCTATTGATGTAAGTGCCAATTAGGTCGAAGTACAAGTGCTGGTTATGGGCAAGCTCAGTTTGAAAATACAAATCTAACGAGGGTGTGTTATCGTGTCCATGCCTAAAGTCAGTGATGTGGTAGACGTCAGTACCACGATAAAGCGTACTGATTCTATCCTCCATTGAGTTAGATTCTTTATTGTAGTAATCACGGAAGATAGCACTAATACTGCTCTTCTTAAACGAATAGTTGTACCACAGAGAGAAGTTCATATTATCAAACTTAACCTTTGTTGGCTCACCAATCTCTCTATTCTCTATGGTCTGATGAGGGTAGTGGTACTCCTCGTAGTTCTCTCTTTTCCACTTCAAATCACGCCTATTCCAATAGAAAGAAGACTTTATCTCGGATCTACCTTTGTGATAGTTGGCAGACAAAAGGTTCTCTCCATAGCCTAACATCGATAGTCCATCGGTAAGGTCACCATTGATGTTTCCACCTTTATTCTTATACTTTACAATGAAGTCGAGGACGGCTGCTGCACCGTTAAAACGTAGTCCGGGCATATCGTGGTATTCAACCTTTACAATGTCTTGAGGGCGTAGGGCTTTTACTTCTTCTATCTTTGCTATGACACCATTAATGCGTAATTGGACTGCATCTCCAGTCGTCGTCGTGATGGTATTATCAATGGTGTTGACCCGAATACCAGCTAATTGCATGTTCTGTATGAGCATAACTCCGTTAGTAGAAGCCTTTAGCTGGAGTTTTGAAGGGGTGATAATACGCCGGTCAATCTTCTGTATTTCACGCTTCCCAACCACTTCTACACCTTTTAACTCTTGTGTGGAAGGAGTCAGTTGAATCTTTCCAAGGTCGGTATTCCTTTGTGTGTTCTCCAGAGATACACGATAATCAGCATATCCCATATAGGTTATGATGAGTTCTTTGTGCCCATCGCTCTCCTCCATTGTAAGGTTAAATGAACCCTCATTGTTGGTTACAGTCTGCGTAATTAACGTTGTTTGGGTGACCAACTTGACTACGGCACCAATGATAGGGGATGTTGTTTCGTCAGTAACTTGCCCTGTTATGACAACTTTTGCATGCAAGTTAACGTAAAAACTCAGTGCTGCTATGCACAGAAGAAATCTTTTCATTATGGTTATATCTTATAGGTTATTAGATGGATAGAGGCTTTGGTTCTGCCCTGAGTGATTGTTGTTTCCTCTTTAACCACTATCTATTAAAAACTAAAACTCTGCAAAATTAAAAAAAAACAACAGCATTACAAAGACTCTTCGCATGTTTTTTACATAATTGTAGAGCTTCCTTGTGTGCTTGTTGTTCGATAATCTCTTCTATATAAAAAGGTGAATTTGATACTCCCTAACTCGTAGCTACATTCATACTCATCCTTACTTCAAATCGAGTAGGAGGTAAACACTAATCATAGGTGTTTATTTCCTACTTTCGTGTTCACCGACCTCTCACACCACCGTACATGCGGTTCCTATTTTGAGTACCATTCGAGATACGACCCCATTAACACACATCCACATGAAGGTCTGCACTCCCCCATACCATTCGGTTTCCGACCTATCTCTTTGGGGGTAGCCATTAACTTGGGATAATGTTTTCTGCATTCTTGCCTTCATAAGGTATGTTTCAATTACTATCGCTTAATTGTAGGTTCTGCCCTTCATGCAACGCTATCGAGTATTGCATTACTATGACGTCTGCTGATCTCTCACGGCAAGCATTACTCCGCTTCTTTCGTATAAAAACAACTAATTGAAGCGTCCGTGAGACCTCCTCGGATAAGAACATTATCTTTCCATCTTATACCTACTTCATTTTTTCGCTAAGCTCAAGGGAACTCCACCAACCATTCTGAATAGCTATGGGACTTTGATTTGTTATGCAATCTTATCCATGGTCATATGCCTTGTATAAAATTTCTGGCTCTATAACGAATCGTGTGGGTAATTATAGAAAACTCAGATAAAAATATTACCTTTGTCTTATGAATAGTACCGAGATATTTACACAGGTTTTAGGCCTATCAGAAGCAACTTGTTAAAAGGAGGGTAAGGGGATTCGTAAATACAGAAAACTTTAAGTATATGGTCTATTTCATAACAGGGGAGCTTAAACAGGATTACCCACACGATTCGTTATAGAGCCAAATTTCTGTTCGTTAGGTCAGATGTTTGCCGCCAGCTTCCTTCAGATTTCACCTCACAATGAACACCCTTGCTCTTGGCTATATAAATCCCGCTATTAGGGCTCATTCAGGACTTGCACCCGTTAGATAATGCTCATGCCGAGCGTACCAAAATCACGCAACACCTGCATTTGCAAGTATTGCGTGATTCCTTATTAAAGCCTTAGTAAAGGCTTATACCATTAAAAAATCCTTATCTTACATAATATGCAACCAACGAAGTATATCGTTGAGGTTTGCAAATATCATAAGAAGGATAAGAATTGTGATACCAACATATTCTGCACGTACCATAAACTTCTCTGACGGTTTACGACGAGTAATCATCTCATAGAGAAGGAATACCACATGACCACCATCCAAAGCAGGAATAGGAAGAATGTTCATGAAAGCAAGCATGATACTCAAGAAGGCTGTCATAGACCAGAACATATACCAGTCCCAGAATGGAGGGAAAAGACTACCGATAGCTCCGAAGCCTCCAATGCTCTTGGCACCGTCTGCTGAAGCAAGGTAACGGAAGTTACCAATATATCCACGCAGCACATTCCAACCATGCTTTATACCTGCTGGGAAACTCTCAAAGAAGGAGTATTCCTCCTGTACAGGCTTATAATAACTTGCCAATGTTGACTGCAAAACACCCAACTTCAAATCAGGTGTCAACATAAGTTTCAATGTATCGAGCTTTGCTGCGCCCTTATGCTGAACTGTCAGCACAACAGAACGAACTGCAAGAGAATCCTTATGCGTATTCTTCACTGCCAAGACATCACTCAAGACACCTGTCTGATAATTCATATCTGTCCATGTCTCAACTGGCTTTCCATTAATAGACTTAATGAGGTCGCCTGCCTTAATACCTGCTTTTGCAGCAGGAGTATCACCCAACACGCTATCCACCTGTGCAGGAATGAAAGGTTCTGCAAACAAAGGACGTGTCTTAATCATTGAGAGCATATCCAAATCGCCAGGCAAAGTAATACTATGTTTCTTGCCATTACGCAATACATCCACACGCTTTGCCTGTGCTATCTGACGGAAGAAATCGCCATTCACATTGGCATACTCACGGAATGCGCCTTGATCTGTTCCTAACATCACATCGTGGTCTTTGAAACCTAAAGCCTTTGCATCAGCATTGAAACGCATACCCATACTCATGTCAGACACCTTGAAATAGCTATCTCCCCATACGAACATCACCATTGAATAAATGAAGAGAGCGAGGATAAAGTTGACCAACACACCACCTATCATGATCAAAAGACGCTGCCAAGCTGGCTTTGTACGGAACTCCCATGGTTGTGGTTCCTGCTTCATCTGGTCGGTATCGAAGCTTTCATCAATCATACCAGATATCTTACAGTAGCCACCAAGTGGCAGCCAACCCATACCATATTCCGTATCGTCTTTCTTTGGTTTCCAACTAAAGAGTTTACCTTTCCACTTACCAATACCCACATCGAAGAATACGAAGAACTTCTCAACACGAACACCGAAAAGCTTCGCAAAGAACATGTGCCCGCCTTCATGCAGTAGGACAAGCAGAGAGATTGCCAGAACAAACTGAAGCAATCTGATCAGAAATGTTTCCATTATTTATCTATTCATTATTTATTATTCATAATCTCAAGTGCTACACGGCGTGCCTCAGCATCCGTCTGCACATATACATCATAATCTGGATTGCTATCAAAAGCAACAGTTTGCATTGTCTTCTCAATAATATCGCCCATTGCCAAGAAACTACAAGCGCCCTTACGGAAGCCTTCATTAACAATCTCATTGGCAGCATTGACAATACAAGGCATATTGCCACCCTTGTTAATAGCTTCGTATGCCATTGCAAGACACTTAAACTTCTCCACATCAGGCTCAAAGAACTCTAACGGCTGACGGAAGAAGTCTAACCTATCGCCCCTTAATGGCAGACGCTGTGGAAACGAAAAGGCATACTGAATAGGCAATCGCATATCTGGAACACCCAACTGTGCTTTCACACCACCATCACAGAACTGTACCGCACTGTGGACAATAGACTGTGGATGAATCAACACTTGTATCTTATCAGCTGGAACACCAAAGAGCCACTTCGCCTCAATCACCTCGAAACCTTTGTTCATCAAAGATGCAGAGTCAATAGTAATCTTTGCTCCCATATCCCATGTTGGATGTTTGAGCGCATCAGCCGCAGTGACATGCTTCAACTGTTCATGGGTAAAGGTACGGAATGGTCCACCAGAACAGGTGAGAAGAATCTTCTCAATCTCGTTCGCATCCTCACCAACTAAGCTCTGGAAGATAGCACTATGTTCACTATCTACAGGCAGGATAGGCACATGATACTGCTGAGCCAACTGAAGAATCAACTCTCCAGCAACAACAAGTGTTTCCTTGTTTGCCAAACATATCTTCTTTTTTGCTTTGATAGCATGGATTGTTGGAGCAAGACCCGAATAGCCAACCATCGCTGTAAGTACCATATCTATTGATGGTGACTCAACGATGTCCTCCAAAGCTTTGCTACCTGCATATACCTTTACATCAGGCATATCAGCCAACTCTTGCTTCAAAGATTCATAATAAGCCTCATCAGCAATGACTACCGCTGCAGGATTAAAGCGACGAGCCTGCTCAGCAAGTTCCTTCCAACGATGATTAGCAGTGAGTGCATAAGCCTCGTAGAGGTCAGGATGCTGACTGATAACATCAAGGGCTTGCGTACCAATGCTACCTGTTGAGCCTAATATACAGATTTGTTGTTTCATTAATTCTTTTAATTTATACTGCGAATCAGAGGTCAAGCAGTCCTGCTGGAATCCGCATCGTAATCGTCTTTGACGCTATGTCTGTCGCAACAATAAGTTCGTCACTGGCAGGAATGAGTATTTCCTCGCCTTCAGGTGTACTCACCTCAAAGAGCGTATTGACAGTTGTTTCATCTACAGCAACAATCTTGCCAATCATATTATTCGTTGCTTCATCTATCAAGGAATAACCTACAATCTGCGCCCATGACACATCATCTGTCCCCTCCTCTGCCAACTTACGTGGAAAATAGACAATACATCCTGTCAGTTCGCGTGCTTGTGCATCGCTATTAATGTCACAAAACTTCATCAGGGCTATCTCGTCAGAACGGAATCGATATTCCTCTATAAAGAAAGGAACGAGGATTCCATCAATGTCCAATATCAGGTAATCGGCATCTACCACATCAAAAACGTCATCGGAGAACTGCAACTGCAACTCTCCGTGTACGCCATGCGGCTTCCCTATACGCCCAATCTTATAAACTTCTTCCTTCTTTATCATCTTTTCATCTTATATCAGTAGTACTGATAAAACTATAGCTTATTTCAATTCCAAATTGTTTTTTCAGTAAAACGGTCGACCCTTTTGCTCAAAACCGTCTACCTTTTTGCAAGAAAACGTCAACCCTTTTGCGAGAATAGGTCAACCCTATTTATCTAAAATTCACAACACACTCTTTCAAAGTGCAGTTTTAGATACGATGGGATTAACAAACCTCTGCTCGCTGAATCTTTGCACCAAGGGCATTGAGGCGTCCTTCGATATTCTCATATCCTCGGTCAATCTGTGCGATATTATCGATACGACTTGTTCCCTGTGCTGTCAGTGCTGCGATAAGCAGTGCAATACCGGCACGAATATCTGGACTTGACATACGACCTGCACGGAGTTTCTTAGCATTATCGTGACCAACAACTACGGCACGGTGAGGATCACAGAGGATTATCTGTGCACCCATGTCAATGAGTTTGTCCACGAAGAACAAACGACTCTCAAACATCTTCTGGTGGAAAAGTACACTACCCTGTGCCTGTGTAGCAACAACAAGTAACACAGAGATAAGGTCTGGTGTCAATCCTGGCCATGGAGCATCGCTGATGGTCATAATCGTTCCATCAATGAAAGAGTCTATCACATAGTGGTCCTGACGTGGAATGATGAGGTCATCATTATCTACTATTATCTGTACACCGAGACGGTGGAAGGTGTCGAGTATCAATCCCAAGTTAGGAACGGACACATCCTTAATACGAACACCATCACCAATCATTGCAGCAATACCAATGAAAGAGCCTACCTCAATCATGTCAGGCAGGATTCTATGGTCAGCAGAATGCAATTCCTTCACACCCTCGATAGTAATCAAGTTGCTGGCAATACCGCTAATCTTTGCACCCATTGCATTAAGCATCTTACAGAGTTGCTGGATATATGGCTCACAAGCTGCGTTGTAAATTGTTGTTGTTCCTTCTGCCAACACTGCTGCCATGATGATATTAGCAGTACCCGTAATAGACGCCTCGTCTAATAGCATATAAGTACCAACAAGCTTATCAGCCTGTATCTCATATACATCACGATCTTCAACACGCCCAAAGTGTGCACCAAGATTCTTGAATCCAAGGAAGTGGGTGTCCAAACGACGACGACCAATCTTGTCACCACCTGGCTTAGCTATCGTAGCCTTACCAAAACGGCCCAACAATGGACCAATCATCAAGACACTTCCACGCAGAGAAGAGCACTTCTTCACAAAGTCACTACTCTCTAAATAATCGAGGTTTACTTCGTCTGCTTGGAAAGAGAACTCATTAGGGGCAAGCTTCTTAACCTTCACCCCAATATCCTGTAAGAGCTTGATGAGATTGTTCACATCGAGAATATCAGGTACATTACGTATGATAACTTCTTCAGATGTCAATAATGTTGCGCAAATCACCTCCAAGGCTTCATTCTTTGCACCTTGTGGAGCAATCGTGCCACTCAGCCGATGTCCACCTTCTATGATAAAGGATTCCATGTGTCGTTATATTACTTTTTCTTCTTATTACGAGGCTGGGCAAACTCTCTCGCATTAATTTTCTCAAACTTGAATGTGTCAAGGTCAAGCTGAATCTTACCATCTGTAAAGCGGGCAAGATCAGATGCTATCTTCTCATCATCACAAGTACCATGTCCCCACTGCATCAGACTACGTTTCATCTGATTAGCAACCGAACGCACGAAAGCATCACGACGTGCCCCAGGCTCCATTGTTTTCAATTCCTCAAAAGCTTCAAAGAGTAATCGCCCATAGTGCCTTACAGGAATATTCGACATCGGATAACTCATTGGCTCTGGCTTAGTAGCTATCTTCAAAGCCTCTGACACATCACAAGGATAGTCAATATCCAACTCAAAGTTAGCCATCAATGCCAAATGATCCCAGAGCTTTTCCATGTGGTCAAAGTTACCACGGTTCTGGGCATTCATCCTATCCATAATGGAAATGATGGTTTCCGCACATCGCTGACGTTCTTCCTTTGTAGGAAGCCCAATGGCATAATCCACCATGTTTTGTATCTCTCGCCCATACTGTGGTAGTATGAGTCGCTCTCGCTGTGTGTTATAATCTAATCCTTCTATATTCATTGAAATGATGAATGTTACATGTTAAGTGATGACGGCAGGCCTATTATAAAGCCTAATCTACAGCAATGGCTTTGCCTGCTTAGCAACAAAGTCTTTGAGATAGAATGGAACGAAGTAAGCTACATCCTCAAACTTCTCTTGTGCAATACGCTTCTCTGCCAATGGGAACATATTCTTAGCCAAAGCATCAATACCCTTGATTAGGTGTGCATTAGGATGATTGATAATCTCCATGCACTTCTCTGCACCATTACCAAAGAAATAAACAGGACCACGATCAAGGTATTCCTTGTAGGTATTCTCGTCTATTACATCTGCCTGAATGCCACGAACCTCTTTCAAGGCACGGTCATATACAGCAGAATAAACCTCCATACGGCGCGCATCAATCATTGGAACGAGAAGAGCATTCTCCTCAATCTCCTCATGATGAAGCAATACTGGTACAGCTAACAGTTCCAAGGTAGGCACTGCCAACAACTTTACTCCACGACCATAGCAGATTCCCTTTGCCATGGAAACGCCGACACGCAGACCAGTATATGAGCCTGGGCCACCACTAACTGCCACTGCATCCAATGGCAAGTTATTATTATCAATGAAGGCAAGTGCCTCATCGACAAATGTTCCTAACTTTTCTCTATGCTTAGGATCGAGTGTATCTTGCTTATCGAAAATACAAGTTCCATCCTGACTTACTGCAACAGAGCACACATTTGTACTCGTATCAATATTTAATATACAAGACATAAAAATCAATTATGTTCTAAATAACTTGCAAATATACTCTTTTTATTCCACATTTTTTGTACATTTGCAAAAAATTAACGCGAAAAGCTCATGATACTATCAATGACAGGCTATGGCAAAGCTGTTGTAGCCTACAAGGAAAAGAAAATCAATGTTGAGGTGAAATCACTTAATAGTAAGTCACTCGACCTCTCAGCACGCATCGCACCCCTCTACAGAGAAAAGGAAATGGAAATCCGTCGTCTCCTTGCACAGAAGCTGGAGCGCGGTAAAGTTGATTTCTCCCTATGGGTTGAAAAGGAGTCTACTGTTGACGCAACTCCTATCAACGTAGCTCTTGTAGAAAACTATTATAAACAAATCAAAGCCATCTCTGCATCTACTGGCATTCCTGAGCCAGAAGATTGGTTCACAACACTTCTCCGCCTACCTGACGTAACAGCAAAGACTGAAGTTGAGGTTTTGGATGACGAGGAATGGGAAGTAGCACAGCAAGCTATCAACGAAGCTATTGATAAACTCACCGATTTCCGCAAACAGGAAGGTGCGGCATTGCAGAAGAAGTTTACCGAGAAGATTGACAATATCGCTAACCTTTTGAAGAGCATCGAACCTTTTGAAAAGAATCGTGTACCAAAGATTAGAGAAAAGATTATTGATGGTCTCAAACAGATTCCAGAGGTTGACTACGATAAGAACCGTCTTGAGCAGGAGCTGATTTACTATATTGAGAAACTTGACATCAACGAGGAGAAACAGCGACTGACAAACCACCTCAAATATTTCCATGAAACAATGAAAGAGAGTGGTCATGGTGTTGGCAAAAAACTCGGTTTCATCGCACAAGAAATGGGACGCGAAATCAATACCACAGGATCTAAGAGCAATCAAGCAGAGATGCAAAACATCGTCGTTAAGATGAAAGACGAGTTGGAACAGATTAAGGAACAAGTGTTGAATGCGCTGTAAAGACCTCCCAACTTATTCCTTTTAAGTGACTGATAACATTGTATAAGTTTCTTTTTTCTCATTTTATTCGATATTATCAGTCACTCTTTTCAAATTTTCTTCATGAAAAGAAATATTTTTCTTCATGAAAAGAAATATTTACTTTCACGATAGAAAATATTTACTTTCATGATAATAAATTGAAATTAAGTCATTGATGTATTAGAGAAAGTCATTTATAGGCTATCAAAGTGCATTTCTAACAACGATAAAACATACAGGTTAAACACTCATACTATTCAATACTCAACCAAAGATGGGAACAATAAAAAACACTATTTCGCACCCTCACAATCCTGCCTGCGGCAGGTTACTCATTCTTTCAGCTCCTTCTGGTGCTGGCAAAAGCACCATCGTTCAGTGGTTAATGAAGGAACATCCCGAATTGAAGTTGGCTTTCTCCATCAGTTGTACTACTCGTGCACCACGTGGTACAGAGCAGAATGGTGTGGAATATATCTTCCTCTCACCAGAAGAGTTCAAAGAGAAGATTCATAATGGAGAGTTTTTAGAGTTTGAGGAAGTCTATGAAAATCGCTTCTATGGTACATTGAAATCACAAGTAGAAAACCAGGTAGAAGCTGGTCAGAACGTAGTCTTTGATATAGACGTTAAGGGCGGATGTAATATTAAGAAATTCTATGGTGAACGTGCTTTGAGCTTATTTATTCAACCTCCATCTGTAGAAGAGCTCCGTCGTCGCCTTGTTGGCCGTCAGACTGATAGTGCTGAAGCCATCGAGAACCGTCTTGCTAAAGCGTCCTACGAGCTTACCTTTGCTAAGAATTTCGATAGAGTCATTGTCAATGACGACCTTGAAAAGGCAAAACAAGAGACATACGAGATTGTAAAAACATTTTTAGAAGGATAAGAAACTTCCCTCAGGTCTCCAAAGAGATAGACCTTAATGGGAAGACTAAGAGGAAGAATATCTTTATCATAAAGTTTAGAATTTCGGACATAACAGTTGCCTCTATGTTAATTCAAGTGATTAGTTCCACAACAACCTCTCTATGAAACCATCAACTAACTTTATTCCGTCAATCTCTCCCGGCCCTTCGGAGGAGTCGGGAGAGATTTCCATTGGTATCTTTGGAGGCTCCTTCAATCCTATTCATAACGGCCATATTGCGTTAGCTGAGGCTTTTCTTAAGAAGAAGAAATTAGACGAGGTATGGTTCATGGTGTCTCCTCTGAACCCTTTCAAAGTTAATCAACAACTCTTAGCCGACCAACAACGATTAGATTTAGTGCGTAAAGCAACAGCTAACAATCCTCATTTCAAGGCATCGGACTACGAGTTTCATCTTCCGAAACCTTCTTACACATGGAACACTCTACAGCATCTTAGTAACGACTACCCCACTCATAGCTTCACTCTTCTCATTGGTGGCGACAATTGGGAGGCCTTCGATCGATGGTATCATGCAGAGGATATCCTCGCCCACTACCCTATCGTGGTCTATCCACGACATAACCAAAGAATCTCAGAAACTTCACTGCCCCATGGTGTCACTATTCTTCAAACACCTTTCATTGATATCAGCAGTACAGATATACGCCAACGAGTAAGCCAAGGAAAGACTATTGACGGTCTGGTACCTCAAGCTATCATCTATGATGTTCAGCATCTATACCAAGCTGTTTCACAAGAATAATTTGTAATAGTAGATTATCTATAGTAATACAGATAGGTAAACAATAGACTAATAATAGGATGGTTTTACAGAACACAAAACAGTCACCATCGCCTGTTGTCTCATCCTATCAGAAGTAAAACATCAACTCTTTGTCACTCTGAATGCTGTGGCCGTAATTCCTGTTCTTCGTTTATAGAATTTACACAACGAACTCAAAGACACAAAGTTGTACTCATCAGCAATCATCTTCAAAGACTTATTAGAATAACGCAATTCAAGTTCTATAAGCGTAATCAGGGTCTTATCAATCCACTCTTTCGCTGTAATCCCTGTCTCCTTCTTAATGATCATTCCTAAATAATGGGCAGTCATGCACAATTCTGATGCATAGAACTCTAATTCATGTTCCATCTTAGCATTCTCATTTACCAATCGAATAAATCGCTCCACCACCTGCTTATTCCTCGACCAGCCACCTCGTGCCTCTGTTGTCATCAGTTTATACTGCGATTGAACATAATTCAATACAGAAACGAAAAGGAAATTTAATGTCTCATCACTTACTGACTGAAGAGATGACAAACTATAAAGTATTTGTGTATATTGCTCCCATACCATTTGTTCCTTCTCATCCAAATGAATAGAGAAACATAAATCTGGAGAAAGAAACAACTCCGGTAATTTTCCACCAAAGACCATACGCATAAAGTCTTCTGTCATCGTAAAACCATCAAAAGTCGTATCATGCCCCAAGGCATCACCATTAACCGTTGCTCCCCAGTTAATAAACAATAAGTCACCAGGCTTACAATGATACTTCTTATATCCAACAGTTGCCTCACACCAACCCCTCTTAACCATCGCTATTCTTGCTACATTTGCTTTTATAGGATAGTTATTATCAAGAAGCAGTTTAAAGAAACTGTTACAATTACGTGTAATAAGAAATTTAGAGCCTACATAGATGTCGCCCTCTATATGTACTCTCTCATTCCTTACAAAAGACAGAATATCTCTGGAGTCCGATACCTTCATTTTCGTTTCACGTTTTTTCTTATTTAGGTAAAATTGTTTTGTAAATTTAATGAATATCCTTGACGTATTAGATAAAACGACCAAATTATTTCTTTATTATAATAATTTTGTGATATAAACAGCAACTATATTTACAATAAAGCAACTAATTAGGGATAATATTCCATGTGATAAAGGCCATTAATACAAAAAGGCAACTCTCTTTACAAAAATGTTAAATACTTATGTCACGTTATTATGTTATTCTATAAACTATTTATCCAATAAGTCCATACATATATGCACAAAGGGTAATCATCATCAAAGAACATACAACGAGTAAAACTAATGCAACGCGTTTCAGTACATCTTTCATGCGATTGCGCATCATCTCTTTATAGAAATTGGCTCTTGCATCCATAATTTCTGAATGATGTGATAATCGAATCATAGGTTATTCCTCCTCTTCCCAAACTGTGAATTCATAAGTCGGTTTTGCAGCTACCTCGTCGTCATCATCAAGGTCACCACCTTGACCAGGACCTGTAGCAGACACACGAGGACTTGTCTGTAAAACTGCTGTATGATCGTCCATCAATCCTTCTGCCCTTAGATCACAACAAAGTATCTCTGGTGTTATATATTCTTTCTTTTCCATTATATTATCTTCTTTAATTTTCTTTTTTTAGTGAACTTGCTAATCATAATACTTCTTTTAGCTGTAGGGGATTCGTAATGATAGTGAACTCACTGACATCCCCTACAACATAAAAGCATCTTAGATTAATCTTACTTCAATACTACCTTCTTACCATTGTGGATGAACACACCATGTTGTGGGTTCTCTACACGCTGGCCCTGTAAGTTATAATAAGCATTATTGTCTACAACATTGTTGTTCTCTACTGTCTCGATAGCATTAACAATATTATGATCCTCACCATCGTCAAAGACAAACAGAACCTTTGCAGAACCTGACAACGTTACCTTTGGACGAGCAACAGCCTTGTGAACAGGGATAGTACGATCAGTTCCTATCTTAAGAGGCTTAAAGATACCCGTTGTTGTCATTGCAAAGATTGGGTCAGAAGTAGATGACTGTTTCTTAGTATCCTTGACCGTCACACCTTCCATGATGTTATTTGAGAGACTATAAGTAACATTGTCCTTCTCACCTATAGCATAGTAGAAGTCTGCGGGAGTACTTGCTCCACTACGACTTTCCAACAACACACCAGTCTCAGCAGGTACATAATCATAGTCTGTTACGTGAGTATTACCATAATTGATACTCTTCATAATGAACTTAGTGGTCTGTACACCTGCAGCATCCGTCTCCGTTGACATACCAGCAGTCTGTGTAATAAAGGCACCAATACGTCCTGCCTCATTGTTTTCACGTGCATAGATACCGAGGTCAGCATCAAACTCACGTGCGAAAGTACCATACCAATGTGCTATTTTAATCTCACCAGGTATCTTATAAGATGTCTGACCTGCATAACGATCCCAACCAGTAGCAGTTTTATAAGCATTCTCAGCTGACTTCTTTACATAGACCTTGAGACTTGGCTCAAACTCCTTCTGAGTATAATTACCTAAGTTATCAATGTATTCCCACTTCGTTGCACTCATATCCTTTGTAGGAACAGTGGCAGTAAAGTAGATACGCTTAACAGATGAAGAACCATCATTCTTCTTAAAGGCATCGAGACCTACATAATCAAGTGTATTTTTGAAGACAACCTCCTGTATGTTGGTTGTATTGTCATTCATTGCATAGTCGCCCCAAAGACGCACCTGATATGTCTTACCATTGTCATCTGTTACGGTTGGCTCCACTACATATGTATAGACGTCAGCTTCTGTACCAACAATCATTACGGCCTTCTGTGACAATAGGAAGTATTCTGTTGTACCATTGCCAGTACCATTAGTTTCCTTGAAGAAAGAGATAACTCTGGTGCGAAACTGACTCCATAACGGATCACTATCAAATGCAGCTTTAGCATCTTTACGTACACTAAGGTCTATCTTAGACTTATCTACATTAGCAGGATTGAATGCTGAAGGAGCAACATCAGTAATAGGAGTTTTACCTAAGAAAGCAATCGTATTCAAATTGCCAACACGGTCGAAGGCAAAGTCTTCAATTTTCTTTACCTTCTCTGGGATTGTTACGTTCTCAAGAGCCTGTACATAATAGAATGCTTGCTTACCGATAGTCTCGATAGTTGGAGGCAACATCGTATAATAGGTGTTGGCCTTTGCTGGAGGGAATGATTTCAATATTTTCTTGTCTTTACTCAATAAGAATCCATCAACACTAGAGTAAACATTGTTATTCTTATCTACCGTGAATTTCTCAAGTTTAGCACATTCTTGGAAGCCAGTAGGGTCAATTGATGTCACACTAGCCGGGACTACAATCTCTGTCAAGCTCGAACAAGTATTGAAAGCATCCTTACTAATCGTTGTAACAGTACTTGGAAGTTCTATCTTCTTCAATGCTTGTGCACCTTGGAAAGCACCTTCACCGATAATTGTCATCGTAGCAGGTTGCTTGAAGGTGATAGTTTCCAAGCCAGATGCACCATTGAAGGCACCTCTTTCAAGAACTGTAACCTTCTCTGGAATAACGAAACTCTTCAATTTATCATCACCACTAAAAGCATCTTTCTGAATCTTATTTAATGTAGAAGACCCCTCAAAGGTAAATTCTTCAAGGTCCTTACAACCATTGAAAGCTTCCTTATTAATAGATTGTAACTGTGAACCATCAGCAACTGTAATCTTCTTTAGTTTAGAAAAACCAAAGGCACTCCAATCTACAGTTTGTAATGATGCTGGTATATTAAGTTCGGTTAGTCCTGAGCCTTGAAAGGCGAATGTACCGATAGACTTAACCCTAGCCGGTGCCTCAAAAGTGATATTCTTTAATTCTGTTGTTGCCTGAAAAGCATCGCCATCAATCACCTCAAGATCCTTATTAAAATTAACCTTTGCAAGCACATTATTATAATAGAAGGCTCTTCTTCGTATCTTTGTAGTTGTTGGTAAAGTTGTATATTCACCACCCTTACCGCCTGGGAATAAGACAAGTTCTGTCTTGTCGGCGTTGTAGATAACACCGTCATCTGAAGTATAATTAGGGTTGAGAGGATCTACATCAAATGCTGTAAGATTTTGATTACCCCCGAAAGCACCTTCCTCGATGGTGTCAACAGATGAGCCTAACCTTACATTCCTCAACTTAGTCTGCTTATCGAAAGCACCTTTCTCAAGTTTCTTAACTTCATTCAGCTCGATAGCTGTAAGACCATTAACCTGTGCAAAGGCAGCTTGCCCAACTATTTCTACACCATCAGGAATCTTATAAACACTTGCGCTAGGTTGCCCTATCACACCTTGATAAGCTGGAAGAGAAGATGCCGCACCTGGCTTCGCATTTGGATAAGCAATCAATTTCTTGCCATCTAAAGACACAAGAACACCGTCAATGGACTTAAAAGCAGTATTACCAGTAGCAACCTCAATGTTAGCCAATTTTGCGGCACTTGAATAACCAGTAAACTCTGCAGAAGAAGGTGACTCCTTTAATGATGCTGGTAAGGTAAGCTTTATCAGGTTAGCTACACACTGAAATGCACCTGTACGAACACCATAAATACCTTCAGGTACAGCGTATTCGGTACCAGTCTTTGCTACTGGGTAACTAGCAACCCAATCATTTGGACCTATCTTCTCAATGAGTACTCCATCATTAGAGTAGAAGTGTGTATTACCTGGGGCTACGTTAATAGTGGTAAGAGCAGCCATCTGTGAGAAAGCTCCACCCTCAACTGTGGTCACAGAGCTTGGTATCATTATACTCCTAAGATTCTTTCCCTTAAAAGCATTTGCTTCAATCAACACGATTGTGTTAGGCATCGTGACTGACGTTGCATTGGGAATAGTACTATTATTAGCAATAGCCGTTACATTAAAAGTGTACTGGTTATTAGGGTCCATAACCGTTGCTGGGATATTTACTGTAGAGTTAGTAGACGATACAAACTCTACGTTGTAGATTTTTGGAATGCCATCATGAGCCTCCTCCATCATGGTAACCCTATACGTGTTACCATCCCGACTGAAAGTGTTAGTCACAATCAGTGCATTTGCATTAATCACATACAGTAATGCAAGCAATACGAACAAAAGGAATTTAATTTTCTTCATTTACGTTTTTAGTCTTAATTATTTAATATATCGTTTCTCCCTCTTTCCAAAGAGTTCTTTAGCAAAGACTTAGAATCCGGCAATGATATCACATAAATATATATTCCAATCATCACACAGACATACTATACAACGGATAACCATCTTATAGTCATTAAAAGACTCTCATGGAATAGATTTCTGAGTTATTAGGTCGCCTCAGCGAGTCTAAATATTTTTGTTTTGACTCCTATGTGGAGATATCTTAATTTTAGTATTGCAAAATTAAAGTAAACTACTTATAAGAAGATTATCGAATTATTGTTATAAATTTCCTTTTTATTCGTTTAAATTTCCTTTCCTTCTTTATTATTGCCCTTTTAGTTAAACACTCCTAATCAAAGTTAAGTTAACCCGTAAAAATTACGATTATGAATATTATTTAGACTTACAAATAATCTTACTAACTCTTGCTCGCCTTATATACAAACGTCATGATATTAAGAACAAAAATGGTTCACCTCGAAAAGCGACTGCTATTACCTATTTAAATAAGGGAGACAAACACTCCTATTACCCTAATTTAATTTTAGTTTTAGTTGCTGTCATTTTAACACTTGAAGGATATCTTTTGATTATCAAGGTATTAGGAGCACACAAGACATGACAGATATGACAGGAAAATCATCTTCATGTCAAATAGAGATAATAAGGAAGAATAACAAACAAGAGGGCTGGGGACGCTTATCAGTCCCCAGCCCTATGAGCTTATAAATAAAAGAATATTTATCAAGAATGAGGAGGATTGAGTGAGAACACATCTCTCTAAACAATCCATCACCTTATATTATATCTCATTCTTAATTTTCTGGAAACGTTTCTGACACCGTTTCTTATAATTGTATTTAAAGATATGCTTTTCTATTTTCCGCATATTATAAGTAAACGAGAAGCAAACCTTATCAAGCCACTTTGTCTGCTCGTCCGTATAGATAGAACGAGGAATCCTTACGAAGTAGAGGTCGGCTATCGTATCGAATGCCGAGAACTGTCGATGATTTCGCTCAAAAAGCCAAACTTCAGAATAGAAGCGATTGGTAGAGATAACCGCTTTGTCAAAGTCTGGGAGGGTCCTTATATAAGTCGACTTAGCCCACCAGAAACTACCAGAATACATGGTGTAGTTGCGTGGTGGCCATCGATAACAGCTATAAGTATCGTATCCTTCATTCAGAACATTCACGGCAACCTTCCACTTATCAAAGATGAAATATTCTAACATCTCTCTCCAAGCCTCTATCTTCTGCTTAAAAGAACGAAAGAGACGGTCGTTAGAGGTGAGAGACTGGTAAGAGATGCCCTTTGAATGGAAGTAATAGAAGAGACAATCCTCCTTTTCAGACAGTTGCTTAATGAACTCTAAAGCAGGATACTCATACCGCTTAGGGTCGGTGACATTAGATATTATCACGAGCTTATCACTATTGATAATACGCTTCAGACAGTCCACATCGGCTTGATAGGCTGCTATACAACTCACGTAGAAAGTCGTTGTCGCATCCAGCAGACCGCTCTTACGCAGATTATCTATCTGCCTTCTCACCAATGGCTCCCATCCAGTGTCTAACATGACATGATAAACTCCATAAATTGGCAGTTCATTCTTAGGGTCGCCCTCCCATCTTCGCAAGTCTTTTCGGTCGTAGACATGGAAGAGACTCTCTCTTATCCGTTGTAGAAAACTACTCATACCTGTTCTTCCTCCATTGAAAGGATGAGTCGACGGAACATCTCCTTTAACCCATAATGAGGTTTCCATCCTAACTCCTGAATACGCTGTGTAGCAAGTCTGAGCTTGGTTGTTGGCGAATAGCCTAAGCCTTCTTGTGGCTGTATCACCACCTTCACTTTCTGAGGATTAAACGTTGATGCAACCAACTCTGCCATCTCTCGGATAGAGATATAAGTGTCTTCGTTTGCTACATTGTATGCTTCGCCATCCTTACCATGCAAGAGAATATACAGCATTGCCGTGACGGCATCTATCGTATAGCAATAGCAACGACTGAGTTCGCCTGTCGTATGTAGGATGATATCCTCATTCTTCATAACACTGCGTGCAAATTGCGCAAAGACACGATTGTCATTACCATTCACACCAGCACCGAAAGTCTGTGCCAAACGTGCCACCTTCACGTGGACACCATACTCGTCTACGTAATTATGGCACAATGCCTCGGCAGCTCTCTTTGCTAACGGATAACTGCTACGAGTTGCCATTGGGTCAAGATAGCCCTGCATGTCTTCCGTAAGTGGGCGTCGGTCGTCAGTGACAGTACCATAGACTTCTAACGTTGAGGCTAACACCATCGAACTTACTCCATTCTGATGGGCGTAAGACAATAGGTTTTGCATACCCCCATAGACCGTATTCATCGTCTCTACAGGGTGTTCAACGAAATCTTTTGAAGCTGTCGGGGCAGCAAAGTGGAAGAGGTAGTCTATCTTTTTCGTGGGTATGAATGGTTCAACAAAAGAGAAGTCGTATGAATAATAGCTGATTTCATCGCTTGCCTGACCAAACATTCTCTCTGCTTTCTGCACGTTCCTTACAACAGCCACCACGTGTAAGTTGATGCTTTTTTCTGTGTGTAGAGCCAACAGGCAACGTACCATACACGCCCCCAACAAGCCTGTTGCCCCCGTTACAGCAATCGTCTTCCCTTCCAATGCTGCTGAGAAAGGGAACGTATCAGCAAAATAGCTTATATCTTCTTTTAGTATTCTATCCTTCATCCTAACCCTATAAAGTTATAAAAATCTCCATTCCATCGACACATAACAACACCTTTACAATCCGAATATCTGCTGATCCTCATGCACCTTCACCATCGCACGCAGCACAAAGAAGTCTGTTGGGGTTGTAATCTTAATATTCTCCATCGGTCCGATAATCGTCCCTAACTTATACCCATAGTGGCTCATCATCGTACAAGAATCGATGAAATCGGCTTTTCCTTCCGCCAAGGAGCGTCGATGAGCAGTTATTATATCAATCAAACGGAAGCTCTGTGGTGCACGAGCAATAAAGGAATCAGCACGTGAAGGAATCTCCAAAGCATCGTCAGCCTGCTTCACGATAAGTGTTTCTGTTGCTGGAATACAAGTGATACAACTCCCGACCTCTTCTACTTTCTTGATGTTATCTGTTATTGTCTCTTCTGTTATCAGCGGACGAACACCATCGTGAATAAGAACGGTTGTCTCTTCATTGCTTACACCCTTACTCTGCGCATATTCCTCTGCAGCACACAGTCCCTTGTAGATAGACTCCTGTCCAGACTTTCCACCTGGTATAATCTTCACTACCTTATTAATCTCAAACTTACGGAGCTGCTTCTCAAGGAAAGGAATCCAGCTTTCAATACATGCTACAACGATAGCATCTATATCCGTGTGGTTGTCAAACAACTCTAATGTATAGATGATTATCGGCTTTCCGTTTAGGTCAAGAAACTGCTTAGGGCGCGACTTCGTGTGCATACGTAGTCCAGAACCTCCTGCAAAGATTACTGCTATGTTCATACTTATATTTGGTTAATTGTTATTTTGAAGATGGAGATATCACAGTCTACAAATACCTACATTACTACACTATCCTACTACTTAAAGACAACATCTATCTTGTGTCTATCACGCTTATCCCTTGGTGGTAAGTCCATGTAGTTCCCATAGGCGATACGACATAACTCATCAGCATCGGCTGGCCCTTCAAAGGTATGACCTTCAAAGACGATGTCTTTATGTGGTATCATGCAACGACGCGGGTTCTGCTCATAAAACCATGCACCGTAAGAGTGCATATAGAGATCGGGATTACCAAATAGTTTCCCTATAAAGCGGAACACTGGAAAGACGATGACATGTAGGAACTTATAACCCATTTGCGCCAACTGAGGGTAACGACCAGCTAACTTTGTATTCACATTGACCGATAGCTTGGCTGCCAAACGCTGCAACCAAGGAATCATGTTACCCTCATAGGGGAAGATGTCTACATGGAGTCCTCTAAATTTCTGCGCCTCGTGCATTCTTCGGTCAGCACTCTGCTGATTATCATGACTCCTATTCTCGCTCTTTAAGTCACGTAGACAAGCCCATTCCTTATAGAAACCAGGATCGGTATCGTTGTCTTGTAAGACGAATTGAGGGTGTGGATGCGCCTTTAAATAGTCGCAGAGACGTTTGAAATCCTTGTAGTCTACAACCATGTCAATGTCGTCATCCCAAGGAATAAACCCTCCATGACGCATTGCCCCTAACACATTGCCCCCATCAAGACGGCAAGGAACACCTATCTTCTTCGCTGTCTCTTGCAGATAGATAGCCATGTCGAGCAGCCTCAACTGTGCTTTTCTGAGCACAGAACCGTCTGGGTTATATTCCTGTCGGAGACTTTCTTGTGTCTCTCCTGTATTGAAAGTTTCAATCATTTTCCGTTATTATACTTGTTGCAAAGATAATAAAAGAATATGACTTCACCTTCTCTCTCTATAAAAACTTATCCTTCAATATTGTTATTAGAACCAATATACATATATATGCACGGCCGAGAGGTCACAAAGGGAGAGGTGGCACCACTTGCTTTAAGCCCTGTGTATTCTGTTCTTCTGTGTAACTCTGTGAGAAAAAGTAATATCTTCTATGAGAGAAAATATCACAGAGTTTTCCCTACAAAGATACTAATATAGGGCATAAGAACGTTAAACATACAAACAGATAGTATGAGAGACTGGCGGTGATTACGCCACATCCTATGAGGGATAAGTAGCGGGAAGAACCGCCACGAGGATAGGCTTGAAACAAGAAGAGGCCCTTCAATGTTCAAGAACATGCCCTTCAAGGGGCAAGAAGACGCCCTTCTTGAGGCAAGAAGGGCATGTTCTCAAACACTATTTATAACACGCTGATTTATTGTGGGTTATATATCAGCTTTTTCGAGACTATTTCCTCCTATTGTGAGAGCGTTAAACGCTAACATTTATACAGGTTCTCTACCGTCAGAAAGGTGCTCATCCAGCACTGCTTTTACAGCTAACATCAGCAGAGACACTCATTCTCTCTGCTGACAAAAGACCATCATGAACTCCCAACAGTACGAAATCATTATACGAAATGTGTACACAACAGCACAATATCTATAGGAAGGTTCGAAGCGCATTAAGCTACTTGATGTGGGCAGAACTGTTATGGCTGATATTCAATTGGATATCACCTTGGAAATTATGGAGCGATGCAAACACCTTGATTGTTTGTACATTACCTTGGTTGATACTCTTCTTTCTCATACGATATATCAAACGGAAATGGGAAGAAGAGGGTAATGCCAGTATAGGATGTTTGTACACAAGCACGTGGATGACCGTCCCACTTATCATTGCACTACAACTCTTTTATCTTTGGATATCACCGCAATTCGACAAAAGCAACGAGATTGTGTACGAGGACACCCATTATCGGGTTACTATCCTTTATGGTTTCCTCGCTACAAATACTGACTTCATACGGATAGACGAGGTTTTCGGGCCTTTTCATCGTGAAGTTTATCAAAGCGAACGCTACGGAATTGACACGAAGAAATTGAATAGTACTACAGCCATCGAAGCCTTCCTAAAACAACAGAAACAGTAGGCAGCTGTCTAACTCACGATAACAAGCGATTTTATTAAAACTAATTTTCCTGTCATTCCTGTCATGTATTGAAGGTAGATAACTAGCTGTTTCTTAGCTTCTTACCACAAATATTAAATATGACAGCAAATGAATTTAAAACTAAATTAGGGGTTTGTGTAATCATTTTATGCCCCTCTTAGGGTAGACTTCACCCTCTCATCTTTCAGAAAAAACGCCCTCATCGGGGTCGTTCGACCATCCTCTCAGGAATACATTACAAAGGTTATGATATTTGGCATTTCCAAAGAAAAACGCTACATTTGCAAGTTATATAAGGTAAACATAGAAAGATAGGAGCAAAGGAAGGGGGGACTCGCTATCACAAAGACCAATAAAGTGCTTCAAAAAGGATGTTAGTGCGAGGGGAAAAGACGCAACGGCAGACAAGCAGAGAGGCACTTCACAAAAGAAAAAAGTGACTACGTATCACAGAGATACAAACAGAATGGAAAAAGAAACACTAAAGGAGAAAACAGCCAAAGGGCTCTTTTGGGGTGCATTGAACAATGGTACAATGCAGCTACTGAATATAGTTATCGGCATATTCTTAGCTCGTCTACTCACACCATCAGACTATGGTTTAGTGGGGATGCTGGCTGTCTTTACTGCAATAGCAGGTGCTTTGCAAGAGAGTGGGTTCACCACAGCACTTGCCAATATGGAGCATCCAACGGATAATGACTATAACTCTGTATTCTGGTTTAGCGCTATCATGGGGTGGGTATCCTATAGCGTACTATTCTTTTCAGCACCTTTAATAGCCAACTTCTTCCACCACACAGAGCTTATCAACCTATCTCGTTTCCTTTTCGCATCCCTCTTGTTCTCATCATTAGGAACTGTTCCTGCAGCTTATCTATTTAAGAACATGATGGTAAAAGAGACAGCCCTTCTGCGTATCACAAGTCTTATCATCTCAGGAGTGGTGGGTATCGTGTTAGCCTTAAAGGGTTATGCCTATTGGAGTTTGGCCTGGCAGCAACTGCTTTATATCACCCTCACGAGTCTTTGGCGCTTCTTTATCATTCCTTGGCGACCCTCATTTCACATCGATTTCAAACCCGTCAAGAGGATGTTTCCTTTTAGTTATAAGATACTCGTAACGACCATCATCAATACAATTAGCCAAAACATTCTAACCTTTATCTTCGGTCGTTTATACTCAGCAAAGGTGGTAGGCAATTTCTCGCAAGCCTTCAAATGGGACACAATGGCCAGCACGTTTGTCTCAGGAACAGTGTCACAAGTAGCGCAACCAGTATTGGTAGAGGTGAATAATGACCTCAAAAGGCAAGTAAATGTGTTTAGAAAAATGATGCGTTTCACGGCCTTTTTGGTCTTTCCCGCTATGTTCGGATTAGCGATGATATCGCACGAATTTATCATTCTTCTCATATCAGATAAATGGATAGAGAGTATTCCTTTGTTGCGTATTCTTTGTATTAGCGGTGCCTTCCTACCTTTTTATACAATGTATCAAAACCTCATCCTTAGTCGAGGTAAGTCTGCTGTCTACATGTGGTGTACAATCTTATTAATCGTAGCACAGGTAGGACTCATTATCCTATGTTACCAACAAGGAATCGTTTTCATGGTGAGTGTCTATACAGTTATTACTGTTCTTTGGTTGGGTGTGTGGCAGTTCTTCGCACATAAAGAGATTGGCATACGCCTCATAGATATTCTTAAAGATATATGTCCTTATCTATTAACATCCGTGGCGGTAATGATTTCCACTTATCTCATTACTTTATGGATACAGAGTCTTCTACTGCTTTTACTGACAAGAGTCGTCTTGGCAGCCCTACTCTATTATATCGTAATGAAGATGGGAGGTTCGCAAACACTAAAGGAATGTCTCAATTACTTTCATCGAAAGAGAGGATAAGAGCGTTCATCTTAGTGGTACATGTACAACTGCATGATAGGATAAAGCATAGCACGAAGTAGTTTGACTGGTCCACCACCTCGTGTATGAAAGAGTTTCTTGTAGTTCTTCGTTAGTAGATACTGTAAACGTAAGAAGGCAAAGACGCCCTGCTTGGTTTCAATTCGCATTGCTTCGCGAGCTTCGATGAAATCGGCTATATTCGAATGTAGGCCCTCCATTAACATAAGCTTACCTTGAAAGATGGGGACAACCTTCTTGCGTATCTCTTTATAATGGTTCAGACTCCACGTTAGTTCGGTAAGAGCGTTCCTCCATGAGGGTAGACTACTACTATAATCATTGTAGGTAGTGGCCTCTGCATGGCGTCGGAAATTCACTAAAACCTTATTACAATACATGATACTGTCGTAGGATGCGGCTATAATACTCAATACTGCATCGTAAAGGGTGACCTTATAAATAGGACTTTCGAGGGGCGGTAGGAGATTAATCAATGCTCGCTTACATAATAAGGTATGACCCGGTAGACCTAAGAACATCATTCGAAAAATATTCACATTGCGTGGTCTGTTGTCGAAATAAGCAAAGGAACCATCTGTCGAGAAGGGTCGTGAGTGTCCACTACATAGCAGCTTATCTCCTATACAACGCATCTGTGTCTCTATCTTATCCCTCTCCCAGATATCATCTTGGTCGGAGATGGCAATGTAATCACCTATTGCACGATGCAATGCAGAAAGGAAATTCGCATTAACACCATGTTCGCCTTCATTCTTAAAAGTACGAATAACAGTATGTTTTGACGCATACGCTTGTAGTATCTCCCATGTATGATCCGTCGAACCATCATCTTGAATGATAATCTCATGAATAGGATAAGACTGAGCGAGCAGTGAGTCTATCTGCTCCCTCACGTATTTCTCACCATTGTAAGTACAGAGGACTATTGATACTGAGGCTTTGTTTTCCATAACTTTACTATAGTGTGAAGATGACGAGTGCACTGTTATAAACAATGAGGTAGAAAGCTATCAAGGCTGTCAATAGAGTAATAGCATTCCTAACCCCACCTTTCATTGACTTTATCAAGCACCCTATACACAACGGTATGACGTAAGCCCAATGCGCTGTCATTATATATACCTCGTTAATACCAAAGCCTAAGCCTATATGAAGTATCATATCAAGGGCGAAGAATGATAAACACATCCACATCAGCTTACTACGTTTACCAGCCCAGATTCCACCTAAGAAGAGTAAGACGATAAGACCTTCAACAATATAGTTTACGCCCCAGTTATAGCTAACAAAGACTGGTCGGTCGCGAATAACATCACATAACGTATACTTCTGGTGCAACTGTATAGACTCACCAAAGAGGTTTTCAACGAGTGTCTCACACCGAGAAGTAGTCACATCTGTCCAGTTCAAGAACGGTTGTTTACTCACTGGCGTACCTGAATGAGCATATTGTGGTGCGCTATACTTTGCCTTCAACTGCGCTTTTCGGTGTTTTTTCCATAGTAACGCAAACGCTTCTGCCTGTTGTTGACTGTCTTTAAGATGCGTCGTATCGCTGAACTCCTTCCACATCTTGGTCTTCTCGTCCTTTACAGCTTTCTTTTCGTGTGCCTTTCGTGTGTTAACACTATCGGCAACGAACGTTTTATACTCCCAAAGACCAAAGCTCCAGATTGCTGCAGCAGGTAAGATGACAACAAGAATAAGGTTCTTAGGATGAAAGAAACGCTTTCCCTTTGAGAAAAAATCTGCCAATAACACCTTTAATCCATTATTAAGTGACACGCCAGCAGTAAGGATAAAGAACACTATCGTCTGCCATCTCTTCAATGGTTTACGCTCTGCCATCTGCTTACCTGTCACATAAATCACTAAGAGAATGAGGAATAACGAAAGGATGAAATGGTCGGGAGAGATAGCTGCTAATAGTACGTATGCGAAGGAGAAGAGTAAAAAAGCGAGTACAGAAGACTCTCGTTGCGAGAGGTGAAGGAGGTATTTTCCTATTCGCATCATCAATAGGAACGCATAAAGCGAACTAAGGAGAAGGACAATGGCAACGAGGAACTGTACACAGTTAATGCCCAATAAGCTCATTAATCCCTGATTGATAAGATAGACAGGATAGTAGAAGAAAGCCAACAAAGGGTGTCTATGCACATCGTAGGCTGTTGTCCAGTCGGTAACAACGCAATAAGTGAGTGGGTCGAAACCAGAAACATGGAACCAATCGAGGACGTTCTTTCGATAATCCTTTGATATTCTTGAGAACACCGAATAGTAAGGAATAATCACTGTAGCGTGCATGATGAGCTGCCACAGGAGGAATAAACAAACCGAAAGACGCTCGTCTTTTCTTATCTTAATAAACTTCATCCACATAGCTTACGACATTAAGTAATAGAATGTCTGTCCTGCATTGTAAATCCAAAGGTAGATGGTTAGCATGATTAACGTCACACGCATCACTTTTAGCCATTTCATCGATAATTGTCTCAGTAAATAACCGTAGGAGATGGGGATGATAAATGCCCATCCTGAGGTCATTATATACACTTCAGTGACGGCAAATCCAAGGATGAGATGCAAGGTGAGGTCGCAAGCAAACCAAGCTAAAAGCATTTTAAAGAACCGCTGCTTATAGCTGAACACAATACCTACTATAAATAAGAGTACTATAAAAGCCTCAATGATATAGTTCACACTCCAGTTGTACTCCACGAAGATAGGACGTTCCCACGAAACATCCATTAATAACGAACGCTGGTGAAGCTGAATAGACTCACCGAAGAAATTCTCTACAATGGTTGGAATACGTGGCGTAGAGACATCCATCAACTTCGTTATCACCCCGTCTCCAGCAGGCTGACCGAGGTGTGTTCGCTGCCATTCATCCCTTTGTTTCTTATGTTCGAGTACCTTCTGTGGGTTCTTCTTCAGTGTTTCGCTTTCGATATGACGCACAACTGCTTGCTGTGGAACCTCCAACAGATAATATTGAGACTGTTGAATACCGAGCAATAAGAGCAATGGAAGGACTACTCCAATAGAGATAAACTTAACGGTAAAGACCTTCTTTCCATTGGTGAATAAGCCTGCTAACAGAGTCTTCGCCCCGTTTGATGTTGCCATTCCTGCCGTGAAGAAAGCCAGAACCAACGATTGCCAAGCAGTTAGTAATTGTCCTTTCTTCATCTTCTTCCCCGTGATGTAAAGCGTCAGAGAGAGCAGCATCAGAGAGATAACGAAATGGTCTGGCACCATAGTTGGAATGAGTACGTGTCCAAAAGAGAATAACAACAAGGTAAGTAGTCTTGCATCTTTCCGCCTCAACTCCAATACTTCACGGAAAACACGATACATAAAGAGTACTGCATAGAAGGCCGAAAAGACGATAATGACGGCCATGAAATACACTGCAAAGTTATATCCTACATTCTGTATGAGCCAATCATTGAGTAGATAGAGCGGATAAAGAAAGGTAAGATATAACGGATGACGTGATGTAACGAAATGGATACGTCCTCCCGAAACCGTTATCCATGACCAACAATCATAGCCTGACATACGGAAGTTCTTGGTAAAGATACTCCAAAAACCACCATGTGCATCCATGGTGTAGACGTGATAGTGGCTTGCTATCACCATCGCATTGAACGTAACAAAGACTGCTAACATGACGAAAGCCAGCCAGCGTTCTTCTTTCTTCACCTTGAAAATATTGAATATGTGCATTGAGTAGCTTTGATTATTTGGTACAAAGGTACGAATTAAAGCACATTTAACAAAAGAATTTGGTAATGTCAGGCAAAACTTTTATCACTTACAGCAATCATTGGCGTATTTGACTATACAAGTGAGCAGTCTTTTCTAAGAGGTTTTCCACTTCTCACATTCATAGTCTTAGTACTCATTACTCCTTATCGACATGTGTTTACTTGATTCAAAAAAACTTTAATTATCTGCGTTAATTAATCATCCTTTACAGCTGATTCTAATATTCCCATACGCCTATTCCAGCAATTTCTCCACACTTTAAAATAACAATCAGTGATATGAAAAATCATTACATGCAATCAGAACAAACGCCCCTAAGACCAGCGTATTACATCTTCTCTAACCAAAGATATAACCTTCAACAAATCAGTACGTTACAAACAGCAATAAAGAAGACGCCCTTCTTGAAGCAAGAAGGGCGTCTTTAACCTGCAAGAAGGGCATATTCTTAAACGTAGAAGAGCCTCTTCTTGTTGCATACTCGGCCTTTTCTCGGAAAGAGAAGGGAGTAGCTTGTCAAATATCTTAACATTTTCTGTTTAATTGGTTAGTATTCTATCTCTCACGGAGGACATTTCTCTCTCTCACATAGGACCTTTCTTTCTCTCACGGAGGATATTTCTTTCTCTCACAGAAGAACACAGAAGAACAGAACACACAAATGCCCACAGAGATATTAAGTCAACCGATAACACAGAACCTTACAGCCACAGAGGCCTCACCCCCAGCCCCTCTCCGAATGGAGAGGGGAGTGATTACCGAGATACCCCTGTATGTCATCCATGCGTTTAGCGTCTCTTCTCCATTTCTCAGCAGACCAATAGGGGTAACCTCACATACTACGTCCTTGCCTGCTGGGGAGGTGTTGAGGGAGGAACCAGCTGTAGAAAGGAGGGAGACCACCTCCTTTCACTCGCTTCACCAGTTCTATCAAGAAATTTATCCTTACTTCCTACGTAGAAAAAAGCGCACCAATAGGAAGTTTATTGGTACACAGATAGCAAACATAGGAATTAATGCTATCTGCTTACTAAGCCCTAACCAAAGGAAAAGTTGTAGGAAAGTGCTTTGTAAGACATAGTTAATAACATGTGAGAAAACAAAACCTAATCCTCGCTTCGTCGTAGACTTCACACGGAAGGTGTATCGTGTTGAGGCAATATAGTTAAATGTGAAGCTTACAAGGTAAGCGATGGTATTAGCAATGAGAGGCTGCAACCAGCATATCATCAACAGATAAGTACCATACTGAATGGCTGCAGCTAATGACCCAACAATGATAAAACGCACGATTTCACCGAGTTTTTTCTTATCTTTCACCTGTCTGCTTCTCATCTTTACTCTGTCTCTCTAAAAGGTTTATAATATCCTTTGTCTGCATGTGCAAGTAGTTCCTTATCACCTCTACTGTCCCCAAAGGCAATCAACTCATAAGCCTCACGTTGCGGATAGAGCTCCTTCAGTCGACTTACTTTCTCTTGTCCGTAGCAGTTCTTAGTGATAAACCGCCCAGTAAGATATCCTCCTTCCACTTCGATTTGAGTACCTAACACTTGTATCTTTTTATCGATTTCATCGAAGAAATGACATACCCAGTTATCAACACTCGCACTGATTATGAGTACTATGCTATCCTTGTCCCGTACTGCTTGTTGTAGTTTCTTTATACCAGCAGGCCGAAGTAGCTGCTTGTTCTGCTGCGCAAAGTCAACACATAACCGATTAAAACTATCGAGGCTCATTCCCTTAAAGAACCAAGAGAAGACTCTTTGCTTAGTCTTCCAATTAGGATAAAGATGAAGCTTCATTAATATAAGGAGAGGAGAAAAGAGTAGGAAACCCAAGAACAGACGCACACTCCCTTTTGAGAAGCGGATAAACTCGATAAGTGTGTCCTTGGTTGTTAGCGTACCATCGAAGTCGAAAGCGTATATCCTCATCATCTCTTATTGGCTATTCTTAAATACATAGATAATAAAGAGGAAGGCAAGTCCGAAGGCTAAGACTATCAGCTGCATGAAACGGTCGTGTATCATCACCTTCGTTGGGTCACCACTCTTCTTATCGACAACCGATATCTGGATATAACGAAGTAGGCCCAAAAGCACAAAGACACTGGTCAGATAAAGATGATCCGTGTGGAAGTTTGCGATGGTTTCGGGACTTACTGTGTACATGATATAGCACACCAAGGTAACACTTGCCGTTATTGTTATCGCTTGATTAATAAAAGTAAGATTATATCGGATAGTATTCTGGCGAGGTGCATGGCCTGTCTCGTTCATTCTCACAACATCGTCACGTCGTTTAGCAAAGGATAGGAAGAGCATTAACAAGAAGGTCATCAGAACAATCCACTTACTCAGATGTATGTCTGTTGCATATCCTCCTGCCAGGATACGAAGTACAAATCCAAAGGCGATTACACACACATCAATTATAGCATAACGCTTCAAACGGAGGCAATAACCTATATTTAACAGCCAATAGAAGATTATCACACTGGCTGTCTCAACCTGACGTGCATGCAACAAAAAGGTCGAAATCATCGATAAAGCAAACATCAACCCCATCAGAATATATCCCTGAACAATACTGACAGCACCAGAGGCCATCGGACGATGACACTTAACTGGGTGTTGACGATCATCATGAACATCGACAATGTCGTTCAGACAATAGATAGATGAGGCCGTCAGACTAAAAGACAGGACTGTGATAAATCCTGCGTAAACCGCTTCCCATTGCAGTAAAGCACCTCCAAAGAAGACTGGAAGGAAGACGATAAGATTCTTAATCCACTGATGTGGACGTATTAACAATATAAGGTTCTTCATTTTATTCTATTCTCTATGGGCGTTATAATCCCTTTAATTATAGTTTGTAAGAGCCATGCAAATATCAGACTGAGGACAATCGTCACAACAAACTTAGGCCAATAAGACCAATCAGTCCGCTCAAGATAATCGAGTACGAAGTGGGAATGTATCAAATAAAGTTCCAAACTCAATGCACCAAAGACTTTTAGAATTTTGTTAATATACTTTGGTGTATGATGAAGGACTTGATTGAAGAGGATAATCGATGTAAACGTAAGGGGGATATAAAGCATACGTTCAAGGAATAAGGGGAACTGTCCGTGCTTCTCTTGTTCAAGAAACAGACAAGAGGAAAGAGCGATAACGAATGTTATCACTATCATCCAAATAGCCGAACCATCCACTGTTTCTTTCCGTTTCACCGCCTCTGCGATGTTAATACCTATAAAGAAGATAGGCGCACGGCTCCAAAATATCTCTAAATGACCTACTGCTTCATGCAGGGGGGTAATATATTCGACTACGACACACCACATTATCATGATGATTGGAGTCCAACGATAGATAGGATTCTTGGCGATAAGCATCATATAAAAAGGACTCACAAGATAGAAAACCATGATAGCAGGGATATACCAGAACGTTAGCTCATTGTGCATCCAGAAGTCCCAGTTAATCGTTATATCCCCGATGAGATCGATGATATTCATACTGTGCCCACTATGTCCTGTGAGATTGATGTTAAGGAAATCAGGTATATAGTAGAGACAGGCCATGAAGAGCCAAGTAGGATAGACACGTAAGAAACGTCGAAGATAAAACTTTCGCAGCGAAGGGTGCTTTGTCCAAGAGAACCACAAGCCCATACCACTCAAGAAGAGGAAGAAGTCTACACCGATGTTGCCCATTCTCTTCAAGCCAAAGAAGGCATCTTCACGTGGCAGCCCCACATGAAAAAGAATAACGAAGATGATGGCCAACCCCATCAACTCTCCTCGATAACGGCTTATATCAGCTAATTCAATGTTTCTTATCTTCATTTATTGCGATGAAATCGTGTATTTATAAGACTCCTTTACTTTAACTTTGGACTCGGTATTTTCTTCATTAACTCTTTGAACAACCATGCTAAACAAAGTGAAGAGATAATGTAAAGGAGGAGACCCGTCCAATATTCTCCCCCTCGAGAGATTGAAATAAATATCTTTCTTGTGATAGGATGACAGACGAAAAGGGCTGCTGAGATGCTGCCAACCCACGAGAGAACATTCATAACAGAGAAGTACTTATTGCCAACTACACCTTCTATCCAACTGAGTAATCTCACGAAAGTAATAGAGGCAACACATATTACAAGTGGTACAAAATACCATGTTATGTAGTTGAAGCTCAGCAGTAATATGGCAAATAACGAAAGGACAAAGGCTACAAGGTTTGTTGCAGTCGTCCAGGCGTGTGCGTATCTCGCATAAAGTACACCAAAACCGAATGGCAGCATACCACCAATAAAGTTATATCTCCAGCGGTTCAAAGCCTCACTCTCTGGTTCACAGGATAACTGTATGGCAAAGCAAAGCACTATCAACACAACATTCCACGCCCAATGTCGGCGATAAAGGAAGAGTCGATACACGATATACAATTGTATCATAAGCCCAAAGAACCAGTAAGGACCAGGCCAAATAATATCATCAGGATTGGGAAAAAGATTATTAAAAAGTCCCATTTGACCGATGATATCCATCACATGATAATCGTGGGGAGCGTCTGTAATAGCGTCAACCATTGTAAAAGCCACAAAGCCAACTATCATCATACGGAAAAGCTTTACCCAATGATATTTGATAAAACCAAAAACTGGAAGACTTGGTTGTGTCTGCAGCATACTTGTTGGCACTGTTGGCTGTTGCTTCTCGTACTTCATCGTCAGACCGTATGCTGATAAGAAGAGGAACACAGGTACTCCATAATGCCCAAAGAACGAAAGGATATGGAAGAAGAACAATTCGTTCCACGACCCCTGCAACACTTGATAGAGTTTGTCTACATTACGTTGGAAATACTGGTATTCGTTCTCCTTTACCACTGGTCGCAACCAATGGCAGTAATTATGTAGGAAGATTCCGATAATGGCAAGCCCTCTCAACGCATCACACTCTACCCGTGTAAGCAATACTTCTCGGCGTTCTTTCCTATGTTCTGGTGCGGAGTGTTCTGTATATGTATTCTTTTCCTTTTTAAACATCCTAACTTTAATAATTGATTTTGTGGTCTTTTACGAATTACTTTACACTTCTCTAATTCATTTCTCCACGTCCACTACCCACCTTACAAGCTATCTTCTCTTTTGACATAGATTTCTGCTTCGGTAAGAGATGCTTCTCGGAAGGACGAGGAAGCTTATCGTAATCCGTTGTATTCTTTAATATTCTCGGTCTCATCTCATTGTATTGTGGACTGAGGATATTATATTCGGGATGATAGTCTTTCGTATGGATACCAGCTAAGTAAAGCAACAGATGCGGTAATGCATCCGTCATATAACGACGATGCTTAGCAGCGATGATTTCTTGGAAAATATCAGGGTGCTTCACAGCATACTTATGTGTACAGAAAATCCAGAAAGGTATTTCAAACTCATAGCGTGCTAAGTCATAATCAATAGCTGCTGAATGTTTACGACAAATAAAACCTCTATTACCCTCAAAGCATTCTTCTCCGTGGTCAGGCATATAGATAATGATAGCCTCTTGATTCTCAAAACGACTAATGATAGCATCCACGATGGAGTCATTATATAGGATGGCATTATCATAATCAGCCAAGATACTACGCTGTTTACCATCGAGGTCAGAACGCTTTTCCGCATAATCATCAGCCGTGAAATGATGACGGTCGCTCGGATAACGCTGTTTATAAGTGACATGCTGTCCGAGTAGATGGAAGATAATAAGGTTATGCTTCGTATTATGTTGCTTTTGATTCTTATCGTAGTCATCGAGTAATCCTCGATCAAATCGGTATAATTGGGAGTTACGAGAGTCGAACATTGCCGATGAAAGTTCTGGGTGATTTAAGAAGAAACCACCGCTGAAATCATATACAGCCTGCTTCGCTTTCGGTAGGAACTGATTGGTTATAAAAGTAACATGATAGCCTGCCTTACGGAACAGTGAAGGGAAGAGCGGATAATCACACCACTCCCCTTTCTCTCCAACAACATGTAGAGAGAAGACGTTCTTGAACACAAAACTGGTTAAGTTCCATGGTGCTACGACATCACTGAACGGTACGAGTAATCCCGACTTCTCCCGTTTAATCTGACGAGGGGTCGTCGGCATGAAATAACCATATTGTTGTGAATGATGCTTACCATAGCTTTCGCCGATGATAAGGACGATATTTGGCGATTTAAACGAACAGCTATCCACACTCATCTTGTCTTTAGCTTCGATGAGACGGTCGATTTGTTGCGATGCTAACTCATTTGAGAAGATACTGAACACAAGTCGATAGACAGGCAGATAGAACTGTGCACAATCGCTGGTTGTCAGTTCGTGCTCTACAGAACCAATAGTATCTAAGGAGAACATCTCAGCCATCTCTTTCTTATTATGCGCTGACGAGTATGCCGACCAACAGAACAATACAATGCAAAGAGTCCCTAAGACAGGTTGCAGCCGAGCAAATACTCGATACATAACATCCATTTTATCGCTAACAGCAATAGGGAGTTTGATTTTCTGTCCCACTACTACAAGAATCTGCAGAATCATAATCAGTAGTAATAGTCCGACACTCGAGAAGAGGATATCGGTGGTCATGTAACTACTAAAAAACTCACCCGCCTCACGGCCATCAGTCTCACCTACAAGAAGGAGCATGGAGGGGTTTAATGTAGACTGAAACTTTACCCAACAAAAAAGGTCTGTGATACTTGTTGCGTATGCAATAACATACAATAAAGCACGTATCCATCGACGTACTTTCAAAGGAATAAGTGAAAGGAGAAGGCAGATTATATACAAGTCGAAAAACAACTCTAACCAAAGATTACTATAGACAGTAGCATCAGGATTATTGGTAGGCAATTCCTCATACGACACCACAATGCCGATAAGATACATAAAGAAGAAAAAAGAGGCATTGCCCTTTATCGGCTGATACGCCTTGTTTAATAGATTGACAACTTGCTTAATAACTTTCATTCTCTCAACTATATTTACTTGCAAAGTTAACATTATTTTTAGGAGTAGTCAACTTTTACTTGCGTATTTAACATTGTTCTCATAGCATAACAGCTTTTTCACCTTATAATATATGATAAACTCTTCCTCCTTATCATTAGACTTATATACGAGAATAAACAGTATGTTAAGAGGTAAGAAAACATGGCAATAAGATTTATTAGGAGTAATTATTTTTTTATTTCACACGTAATCATTAACTTTACCGCCTAAATAAACTCATAAAATCATGGATGATGTATTTTTAGTCTTTTTTGGTCTCGCTTTATTAGTAGCCCCGTTTCTGCTGTTTTTTGTAGTTATGTCTAAGATAAATGACATAAATTACACACTTAACAGCATCAGTTTTGAAATCTCCACACTGAAATCCATAATGGAAAAGATGCAGCGTGAAAAGGAGAGCAAACCTAATACTCCAATAGAGACAAAGCAAGAAGAAATCGCTACACAGCCAAAGGAGCAGCCTGAAGAAGCTCCGAAGGAAGAGACCAAACCTACTATTGTTCAAAACACGAACTGGTGGGAGGAAGAGATAAAGAATGAAATAGAGACCAAGGAAAAGACGGAAGAACCAGTAATCACACATGATAGTGAACAATTAGAGGAACAGGAGACACCAGAGACCGTGGAAATTCCTGTTGTAAACAATGAGAATGTAAGACCTTCTACTGTGGAAATCCCTGTCAAAGACACGAAAGAAGAAGCCTCTGAAACTACTGAAGAAACCCCAGAGACTACTGAAGAGCCAGTAGAAGAACCGAAGGAAGAACCAGCCATGGCCATGGAAGAAAATTCTTCTATGCGTGAAGAGGAGTCTTCTATGCTTGAAGAAGAACCACAAACAGAAGAATATACCATAAGAGAAAGCAATTTTGAGAAATATATCGGTGAGAATCTCTTCGGCAAGATTGGTATTCTCATCTTTATCATCGGTATTGGCTTCTTCGTTAAATACGCCATCGACCAGAACTGGATCAACGAGACAGCACGTACACTGATGGGTTATGCCGTTGGAGTAGGTATGTTAGTACTGGCAGAAAGACTGCATAAACGCTATCATGCATTTAGTTCTTTGTTGGCAGGTGGTGCCTTTGGTATATTCTATCTTATCACGGCAATCGCCTTCCACTACTATGCTCTATTCTCTCATACGACCGCCTTCGTTATCTTATGTGCGACAACATTATTCATGTCAGCCGTCTCCATACTATATGATAGGGTTGAGTTGGCAGTTACGGCACTCGTAGGAGGATTTATAGCACCATTCATTATCAGCACAAACGCAAGTAGTATCATCTCCTTACAGATCTATATTAGTATTCTGAACGTGGGTATGTTCTGTCTTACAATGTATAAACGATGGGCAATACTACCTATCATATCCTTCTGTTTCACCTATTGTATTTTATGGGGAACACAAGCTATGACATACATCTCAAGCAGTGAGACAGGCACTATCTACCCTACTCTATTTACTTTTGCTACATTATTCTATTTCATCTTCTTGCTACCCGTGGTTTATATCCTGCGTACACAGTGTGAAGGAAAGACAAGGACAGGATTGTTATCTATCGTTACGATTAACAGCTTCCTCTATTTGCTCTATGGCAATTATATCTTACAACAATATGAATCTACCAACGATGCTACGGCTTACTTGGCTTTCTTCATTGCAGCAGTCAACCTTGCTATCTATCTGTACGTACGCTTCCGCGTAGAAGGACAGGACACGCTGCGCAATTTAATGTTAGGACTTGGCATTACATTTGCGTCTATCGCCATCCCACTCTACTTCAGTACAGCTAACATAGCCATGGTATGGGCAGCTGAGGCAGTACTCCTTCTGTGGCTCTTCACCAAAGAAAAGAACCTATTATACGAATGGGGCGCAACGATACTTTTGCTCTTAACACTCGTTGTATTGGCATGCTATAGAGAGAGTGATGTGTTTATACACGATGCTGGTCGTAGTTTGTTCTTCAATGGAAATTTCTTTGTGACCATGTTCGTAAGTGTTGCCTTCTTTGTGACAGCCATCATCCTACAATGCAATAAAGAGTTATTTAAGGAGAACAAACGTATCCTTAGCTATACTCCTTGTAATGTGATAGCATGGGCGTTAGGATTTAGTATCTTATACCTTTCCTTCTGGGATGATTTCCACCTTCACCTTGCATACCCAGCGTCCGACTATGCGTCCTTACTCACAGCGAATGTACTAATCTTAGTAGGTGCACTCATCCTACGTAAACGATTTGAGATAAGTAAATATCCTGTTGCCTACGAAATAAGTATCTATATCACAGGAATTATCTTTGCGATAGCTGTATGGAACTCTGCAGTGTCAGACCAACTAACTTACAGATGGTTGATAACGCTCGTAACGATTGCTTATATGATTTATAGTATGCGTGGTGTGCTATTGGCAACATCAAAAAGAGGAAACCTATACACTGAGTACGCTATCATCTCAACGCTGGTATGGCTCACAACGACAAGACTCTTGCTCGTCACATTTGGCGAGACTGGCTTTAGCACAGCCTTCTCACTGTCATTAGGTGTTGCAGCCTTCATCTTAATGTGTATCGGTATGCGCTATCATAGTAAGGAGATAAGAATTGTCAGCCTGTGTGAGTTTGCAATTATCATTGGTAAGCTCGTCCTCAATGACGTATGGGCAATGCCTGCTCTCGGTAAGATAATAGTCTTCATCAGCCTTGGAGCTATTCTCCTTATCCTCTCATTCCTCTATCAAAAGCTTAAAGATGCACTCTTTAATGAGGATGAAAAAGAACAGGAGTAAGCCTCAACATCAGACATTAACATAACAACAATCGCCCTCATCTGTCCAAATTTCATTTCTATCTTGGATTGATGAGGGCAATTGCTTTGGTATAGTATTCGTGTTTCTTACTTATTATATTAGGAGAGGTACACTTCTTAATAATTCAATCCAAACATCCAAAGAGGTATGATATTACCTGTACCAATCTCGATATCGTCTTTTACTACATATCCCTTCTTAGCTTCAGCGATCTGTTTCTGCCCCTTACTCTTTCCTCCGACTTCAAAGGTTACACCATTAATCTCAAAGTCTGAGATACGAGAAACTATAATATCATTATGTACTCTCAACTGATTATAGAAGAAAGTTTCTCTTATATTCCCAATATTAGCTTCACTACCTGCTAAGATATAAGCTAAATTAGGGTTATCGAGATAAACCTTATCGACCTTACCTAATCCTCTTATACCACCAGTTGCATCTCGTAATTGACTAATAATCCCAGCCTTTTCCATATACAAGAAGTAATCTGGAAGTACATTCCTGCTCACTCCCACCATGGTTGCCAACGAATCCATGACAGGCTTAAAAGGTACGCTACGTGAAATTATAGCAAGTAACTTCTTTAGCTTACGACTTGTTGAAAGTGTCATATTTGCAAACTGTGGTATATCAACCTCCATCGTAAGATTGACACTTTGGTTTAATAACATTATAAACTCAACGTCATCTCCAAATGGATAATACCCATGACGCAAATATTCTTTAAACAAAGGTAATGGACGCTCCAGACCTTTTGAAAGTTCCACGCGATGATGAAGAATATCTTCTAAGCTATAAGTTGGGACAACAATGCCCTTAAACATCTCCAGATACTCTCTGAAAGAAAGTCCCTGCAAATGATAAACTGGAGCACGACGGCTAAGGTCGGCCTCTCCTTGTATTATATCAAGAACCGACGAACCTATAAAAGCAACTTTCAAATCAACATGGGTATCATATATTTGCTTTAGTTCTTGTGCCCAACCTGAGTACTTATGAATTTCATCAATAAAGAGATATTCTCCTCCTTCTCTGCAGAATTCATCTGCCAAATCAACAAGTGTATGAGATGAAAAATAGACATAATCAGCTGAAACATAAAGCATATTCTGTTCTGACTGATGCTCCTTTATATATTGTAGAAACATCGTTGTCTTACCGACACCACGTGGACCAACCAGTCCTAACATCTGTCTTCCCCAGTCTATACGATTATATAAATAACGATGAAAAGTGGTAGAGGTGTACTCTATCCTTTCCCGCATAAATTGTATTAAACTAATATCCATAGCTCTTCTTTTTGCTACAAAGATACGAAAAATGCACTGACCACAGTGCAAAATTAGCAACAAATTGCACTATAAGCAGTGCAATTTGTGTTAAATAATGCACTACCCACAGTGCATATTGCAATAATTCCTGCACTATCCGCAGTGCAATTGAAATAATACATAGCATAAAAGGATGCTTATGAGTACTGCACTCTGGTGAGTCTTTCCCATATATTGATTAGTTATTAACCTCTTATTATCATCATTATAATAACCTTGATGCTCCTTGCTTCCCATCTTCAACCTATGTGCGAAAACTCCGCACATGTCGTGCTGATGGTTCGCACCATTGGTGCGGAGTACTAAACACATTAAAGAAGCTTACTGAAATAGATTCAAATTGTTGATAGAAGCATGTTATACTACCCAAACATATTAACCAATATAAGGTTAAAGAAGTTCCACATACAAGAGAATATCATTTTCTTTAGCAGATAGTCATAACACATAAAGCAGTTCTTGTAGTAGCTTAAAGACATAGAATATTACCGACGAAGCGTGTTAAAAGAATTAAAAAAAGGTATTCCTTACGTAGTTTTTTATCAAAAAGAACGACTAATAAAATGACATTAGGCTTTTTTATTTACCTTTGTAGTAAGATAAAAAGAAAGGAAAGATTCTTTTCATTATTGCTATACAAGGTGAGAGATAGTAGTATTTAATTATCAAAACAGTAATATTTATCACATAAACAATATGCACATGAAAGCAAAAATCTTATTATTTGCAGCCTCATTCATAGCTACATCAGCTATGGCACAGGGCTTAAAGTCGGGTGTAGACCGCAACAACATGGACTTTAACGTGAAGCCCGATGAGAACTTCTATGAGTATGCTGCAGGTAACTGGTTGAAGAGTCATCCTCTTGACAAGGAGCATCCAATGAACGGTGCCTTTGTTGATTTGGAAGAACTAAACAAGAAACGCATCCGTGAGATGGTTGAGGATTATGCTAAGAAGCCACAGACAAAAGGCACCGTAGCACAGAAGATTGCTTCTATCTACAACCTTTATATGGATAGCGTACGCCGTAATCGAGAGGGATATGCCCCTATTAAGCCTGTGTTGGCTAAGATTCGTGCAGCGAAGAATCGTAAGGATCTCATCAAACTGATGTACGACCTCGATGTAAAAGGCTATGGCACCTTCCCTGTTGGCTTTGGTATGACAGTCGATGCAATGAATTCTGACCGTTATATCATTGGTATCTCACAAGGTGGTCTTGGTCTTGACCCAGAATATTACACCCATCCTAACGAACAGCAGAAGGCTGTGCTGGCTGCTTACAAGAGTATGAACAACGATTTGTTCAAGATGACTGGCAACGATGCCGCAACTGCTAAGAGAAAGATGGAGGCTGCCTTTTCTATAGAAAACCAGATAGCAAAGGTTAGCTATGACCAGGTAAAGTCACGTGATCCACAAGCTAACTATCACCCAATGACGTGGGATCAGTTCGTAAAGAGCTATCCTGGTGTTGACTGGAACTATCTCCTTAAAGCGTCAGGCTATCCAAACAACGGCGGAAAGGTTGATGTAGGACAGCCAGAACCTGTCCATGAGGTAGAGAAGATACTTGCCACAGCACCATTAGACGCACTGAAAGCTTATATGGAATTGGCTGTTATCTCAAGCTCTGCAGGTATGCTATCAGACAATTTCACTGATCGCAACTTCGAATATAAGAAGGTGGCATACGGTGTTCAGCAACAGCAACCACGTTGGAAACGTGCTTTGGCCTTCGTACAGGGTATCATGGGTGAGGCTGTAGGGAAGCTCTACGTACAGAAATACTTCCCTGAGAGCAGCAAGCAACGTATGATTACATTGGTAAAGAACCTCCAAGATGCTTTTGCACAGCGCATTGAAGAGAACACATGGATGACTGCTGTAACAAAGAAAAAGGCCTTAGAGAAATTGCAGGCATTTGACATTAAGATTGGATACCCAGATAAATGGCAGAATATGGATAGCGTTTTCGTGATTGATGATAACAAGTCATTGATTGAAAACGTGAAAGCTGTACAAGAAGCAGCTATGAAGTATCGTATTGCAAAACGCTGGGGTAAGCCTGTTGATAAGAAGGAATGGCACATGACTCCACAGACGGTTAATGCTTACTATGACCCAACAACCAACAGTATCAACTTCCCTGCAGCTATTCTCCAGCCTCCATTCTTCGACCCAACAGTGGACGATGCTGCTAATTATGGTGCTATCGGAGCTGTCATTGGACATGAGATGAGCCACGGATTTGACGACCAAGGTTGCCAGTTCGATAAAGATGGTAACATGAAGAACTGGTGGACAGAAGAGGATAAGAAGAACTATGACGCTCGCACAAAGGTTCTTGTAGATTGGTTCAACAAGCAGGAGGTTATCCCTGGTCTGTATGTAAACGGTGAGAAGACACTCGGTGAGAATATCGGTGATAACGGAGGTTTGAACATTGCCTTCCGTGCACTTCAGAACAGTATGAAGACAAAACCATTGAGCGACATGGATGGTTTCACTCCTGCACAGCGTTTCTTCCTCGCTTGGGGACGTGTCTGGGCAAGCAACGTAGCACCTCAGTTTGTTGCTTATATTGTCAATTCTGATGTTCACTCACCAAGTATCAGCCGTGTGAATGCTGCCCTACCAATGATTGACAACTGGTATGATGCGTTCAATATCAAAGAAGGTGACAAACTCTTCGTACCACAACAGAGTCGTGCACATATTTGGTAAACGATAAACAACAAATAAGAAGATGCGTAAAAGAGAATTTATAAAGATAATCATATTATCATATATATAAGGTAAGCAGCATCTTCAAAATATCAAAATAAGGGAGTATACTCATTTAACTTGGGTATGCTCCCTTTCTTCTGTTACAACAACGTATGCCACAAAGAAACATTTATGAACAAAATAAGAGATTTGTAAAATAAAAAACAAGTACCTTTCGCTCTATAATAATTGCTTAAAATAGATAAAAAGTTTCCTTCAATTCAAACTTCACCTATATACAAGACGTACCCCAAAATAAAAACTTCAACAGGAAAGAACAAAGTGCACATCAATGAAGGAAAGGTAAAAAACCTTGATACTAATAACTATATATGACAAAAAACGAACAAATACTGAAAACTTTGAAAGTCAGTTATCAGTCATAAGCATACACTTCAAACATAGAAGGAAAAAAATTTTTGTAATAAATTAACAAGTAGACTGAAACAAACAACATAATCAATAAAATATATATTCTTGATAAGAAATACGATTATTTATCTATTAATTCAATAAAATATTGTATATTTGCACCCGATAATAAAATTAACGTCCCTCTAAGAGAGTAAAGAATATTACACAATGGGGCAGAAGATAAAGTTTACCAAGATGCACGGTGCAGGTAATGACTACATTTATGTTGACACATTGAAGTATGATATACCTCACCCAAGCGTTGCTTCTATCGCATGGAGTAATCGTCACATGGGAATTGGAAGCGATGGTTTAGTCTTGATAGGGAAGCCAACTGTAAAAGATGCTGACTACAGAATGCGCATCTTCAATGCTGATGGTTCCGAGGCAATGATGTGTGGCAATGCCAGCAGATGCATCGGGAAATATCTCTTCGAGAAAAAGCTCACTGAGAAAACAGAGCTTAGACTTGAGACGCTATCGGGGATTAAAGTGCTACAACTACATGTCAGCGCTGACACAAAACACGTGGACTCGGTTACAGTCGACATGCTTGAGCCTAAGTTTGACGTAAAGGAACAATACCAAGGAGCCTCTCCTAACCTCGTTCCATACCATCTTCCCTTAGAAACAAGCAACGACGTACACCCCACCTTCGTAAGTATGGGTAATCCACATTTCGTTGTCTTCCTTGATCAAAGCAAGATTGATGACACAAAGCAGTTCATCACTGACACCAACTTAACAGTCATAGGCAAAGCGTTAGAACATGACTCGGCTTTCCCTGAGCGTTGCAATATTGAGTTTGCATGCTTAACAGGAGCCAATCATCTACGTACACGAGTATGGGAACGTGGCAGCGGAATCACAATGGCATGCGGGACAGGAGCTTGTGCCACAGCGACTGCGGCTATAAGGAACAACATCGCTGACCGTTCTAAACCCGTTGAGATAGAAATGGATGGCGGTACACTCTCCATAGAATGGAAGGATGATAACCACATCTACATGTCAGGACCTGCGGCTTTTGCCTTCGAAGGTGAGGTCGAGCTTCCTGAAGGATAAGAATAAGAAAAGATGTCTCTACACGAAAGGACCGACACTACGCTTATAGACATATCCCAAACAGAACAAGCACAAGATGGCACATATTAACGAAGAATTTCTTAAATTACAAAAGAATTACCTCTTTGCTGACATTGCAAAGAAAGTTAATGCTTATAAAACTGCTCACCCTGATAAGATAGTTATCAGTCTGGGCATCGGAGATGTCACCCAACCTTTAGCACCCGCAGTGATTGAAGCAATGCATAAGGCGGTCGACGACATGGCGACTAAGGAACATTTCCATGGCTATGGACCAGAACAGGGCTATCTATGGCTCCGTGAAGCCATTGTCAAAAACGACTACGAGCCACGTGGCATACACCTTGACCCTTGTGAGGTATTTGTCAACGATGGTGCAAAGAGCGACACTGGAAACATTGGCGACCTATTGAGTCAAGACAATACAATGGCCGTGACCGACCCTATCTACCCCGTCTACATTGACTCTAACGTCATGGGTGGTCGTGCAGGAGTCTTCGAGAATGGCCGTTGGAGCAACGTCACATACATGTCCTGCAGTGAGGAAAATAAGTTTGTACCGCAGATTCCCGACCATCGTGTCGACATGGTTTACCTCTGCTACCCAAATAATCCGACGGGCATGGTGATAACCAAAGACGAACTTCAGAAGTGGGTTGACTACGCACTGGCACACAATGCTATCATCTTCTACGATGCTGCATACGAAGCTTATATTCAAGACGATGACATTCCTCACTCTATCTACGAGATACCAAATGCTAAGAAGGTTGCGATAGAGTTCCATAGTTACAGTAAGACTGCTGGCTTTACGGGTATTCGTTGTGGCTATACCATCATTCCAAAGGAGTTGACTGCAACAACAAAGGATGGTAAATGCGTTGAAGTAGCACAATTCTGGGACCGCAGACAATGCACAAAATTTAACGGCACAAGTTACATCTCCCAACGTGCAGCAGAAGCTATTTACAGCCCAGAAGGTAAGAAGCAGATTAAACAGACCATCGATTATTACATGGAGAATGCTCGCATCATACGCGAGAGCTTAACCGAGTTAGGGCTTACTGTTTATGGTGGAAAGAATGCTCCCTACTTATGGGTAAAGACACCAGCTAATGCTCCTTCATGGGAATTCTTTGAGAGCATGCTCAATGGTGCTCAAGTCGTTTGTACACCTGGTGTTGGCTTCGGCTTAGCTGGCGAAGGCTTCATACGCATCACAAGCTTTGGAGACCGCAACGATTGCATCGAAGCTATGGCAAGAATTAAGAAATGGTTAAATAAATAAGAATACAGAAAGTCTTTTTCAGATAATCATACGTAAGAAATAACTACCAAAATCCTATTTTTTATGGGATATTTTTAGTTACCAGTGGGATTTCATCGGGAGATGAGATCCCACACCTTTTTTTAGTAATGAGCTACATTTGAGGTCTGTTCCTATATTTAGCGTAATACGACAATAAGACTTGAACAGATCTTTGTCATGCTGAAGAAAATGCCGCACAAACCCTACAAAATGATAAATTCATAGTTATTAGACCACCATCCAAGGGATAATAAAATCGTAACAACCTAAAAGGGAACCCATACCAGCGTACCTATTAACTAATAATTATCTGCTAACGTGTCATCTTTATAACCCCTACCTGTAATCATTTCATTTCTTTTCAGTAACTTTGCGCACGGTTATATCATTAATTAAAAACAAAAAGAATTATGAACGTAGGAGATAAAGCACCAGAGATTCTTGGTACCGACCAGGACGGAAAAGAGATTAAGTTGAGTGATTATAAAGGTAAGAAGATTGCCCTCTACTTCTATCCTAAGGATTTAACATCAGGTTGTACAGCACAGGCTTGCAACCTTCGCGACAATTACAAAGAGTTGACGGATAAGGGTTACGCCATCATTGGAGTAAGCATCCAAGACGAGAAATCACACAAGAAGTTTATCGAGAAGAACGAACTTCCCTTCCCTCTCATTGCCGACACCGACTTGAAACTCGTCAACACCTTCGGCGTCTATGGTGAGAAGAAGATGTACGGGCGCACTTACATGGGTACTTTCCGTACCACGTTTATCATCAACGAAGACGGAGTTATCGAACGTATCATTGGTCCAAAGCAGGTTAAGACGAAGGATCATGCTGCTCAGATCCTTGCAGAGAAGTAAGTCCTTCGGTAAAACGAAACCTTCTAATCTGTAACGTCTCATCTGATTGTAGAGGCGGGACAACAGAGCTATCAATGCAACGATGTCTAAGAAGCAAAACATAAAGAAGACATATCCTAAATGTCCAAGGACTACGAAAGCTGCGTCTCACACCCCTACTCCTCCACAGAAAAGGGAGGAAAGGGGTGTGAGACGATTTCTTAATGAAACAGAAATAAGGTCATTACGCCGAAAACTCCTTTCGCTTGCGAATAAATACGAGGTGCCTGATTTTCTCAATGGCGACCCTTCATGGTTTATGCACCAAGTGATTGGAGAACGAAATCAGGAGACTATCGCTTTCATTGCGTCCTGTCTTAGCTATGGTTCAAGAAACGTTTTCATGCCTCGCATACAATATCTGCTCGACTGTTCGCGCAATGAACCTTACGAATGGATAAAGAGTGGGAAATACAAACTTGATATCCCTAACGACGATACATGTTTTTATCGTCTCTATACCAATGCGATGATGTACGATCTCTTCAATGCGCTCCAAACGATGTATGAGGTGTATGGAGACATGAAAAACTTTATTCGTTGTCATACTGGGCATAATGACGACAACTATCAACTCGAGGCTATTGAAGCAGTAGAGGCTATCTGCCATTATTTCCAAGAGCAAGAAGCCGTGGGAATCGTACCCAAGAACGCAAGTTCCAGTTGTAAACGTGTCTGTATGTTCCTACGTTGGATGGTGCGAACAGACTCTCCTGTCGACCTCGGTATATGGTCAGACCTTATCAGCCTGCGTTCGCTCATCATGCCACTTGACACCCATGTCATACAACAATCCCTGCAATTAGGTCTTATCACAAGTAAAACCACCTCCATGTCGGTGGCTCGTAAACTTACAGACAAGTTATTAGAAATCTTTCCCGATGACCCTCTAAAAGCCGACTTTGCCCTCTTTGGCTATGGCGTAAACCAGAAATAACAAGTTCTTCCGAAATATGGTGTGGCAAACTAAAACGCTTATAATAAAAGGATAAAACGATGCGTACACCCTCTCCATAGGGGTATCTCGGTGATCACTCCCCTCCCTTTGGGGCTACTCTTTCTACACATCTTTTTAACATTATAACACATTGATAATCAGTAAAATACTTGCGTATGTCATGGTTTTTTAGTATCTTTGTA
>ERZ772945.87-NODE-87-length-69239-cov-19.257111_pt1 | contig 69239 bp, 65 predicted proteins | sample MGYA00511681_ERZ772945 | MGnify/ENA primary metagenome ERZ772945 (study PRJEB29015, sample SAMEA2737943) | human oral metagenome | biome: human oral; feature: human-associated habitat; material: dental | place: China | collected 2143 ...
TAGCGACTGACCTCTGGGGAAGCCTACACCACAACATTTGACAAAGAACCAAAAATTCCCGAGCATGTGTTGATTCTCGGGATAACCGTGTTTTATTTTCCAAATACCATGCAGACGAACTCGTAAGAAATTGCGCCCATGACGGCAGTGCATGGAATCGTTAAAACCCATGCCATAACCATTTGCTGGGCAACGCCCCAACGAACGGCACTGACACGCTTTGCTGTTCCGACACCCATAATCGATCCAGATACAACGTGTGTGGTACTGACTGGAAGATGCAGAAGTGTCGCTGAAAAAATGACAATGGACGAGTTTAGATCGGCGGCAAAGCCGGAAACCGGTTCGAGCCTGAAAATCTTGCCGCCAATAGTCTTTATGATACGCCATCCGCCAACTGCCGTGCCGCAGGCCATTGCTGTCGCAGCAAGCATCTTGACATAGGTGGGAACTTCAAACGCATCAATGTAACCACCTGAAAGAAGTGCCAACGTAATGATACCCATCGATTTCTGCGCGTCATTTGATCCATGTGAGAACGCCATCATGGCCGCAGAAAGAATCTGCATTTTTTTGAACTTGCCATTCACAGCAGAGGGACTGAAGCGCCCAAAAATACGAAAGAGCAATAACATAACGGCACAGCCTGTCACAATCGCAATAAGCGGCGAGGCAATGAGCGATATAATAATTTTCCCGATACCGTAGAAGTTTAAGCCATCTGAACCGACGGACACCAGCACCGCGCCGATGACGCCGCCAACGAGTGCATGGGAGGAGCTTGATGGCACGGAAAACCACCACGTTAGGAGATTCCAAACAACTGCTCCGATGAGCGCCGCAATAATAATGTGTTCATCAACATGCTGTGCTGACTTGACAATATCTGCGCCAATCGTTTTGGCGACCCCTGTGCTATACATGGCGCCAAGAAAGTTTAGTCCCGCCGCCATAATAATGGCATGACTCGGATGAATTGCACGTGTCGAAACGGAGGTAGCAATCGCATTCGCCGTGTCATGGAAGCCGTTGATAAAGTCAAACAGCAAGGCAAGCACGATGACTGTAAAAATCAAAAGCTGGAGTTCATGCATATTTCATGACCACCCCTCGAATCATATCCGAGAGACTTTCGCAATGATCAAGCGTATCTTCTAGTTTCTCTAAGATATCCTTCCATTTAATCAGCTCGATCGGATCTTTTACCTTATCGAAGAGATAGGCCACCTCATGCCTGTATACCCTGTCGCCTTCGCTTTCAAGGCTGGATATCTTATGCGTTGCATCGAGAATTTGCACTTGATTGCGACGAATATCTTTCAGCAGGGAGAATGCGCGAATGATTTCTTCCGTGCTCTCGATCAATAGCTTTGTGAGTTTCACAGCACCTGTCATCGCTTTTCCTGTCCGATACATGACGAGACATTGAAGCGTGCCTTGCAGGTAGTCCACTCCATCGTCAAGACCATTGGCCAGAGCGTAGATGTCTTCGCGATCGATTGGCGTAATAAATGTCAGGTTCAGCTTATCAATGATCTTGTCATTCACCGCGTCCGCCTGATGCTCAAGCTCATTGATTTGCTTGATTTTTTCGGTGGCTTTATTATAGTCCGCCATGACTTCGTCCATCATGAGAGCACCTGTATAGAAGTAACGAGCGCTGTCAACGAACAAATCAAAGAACTCGCTATCCTTCTGTTTAAATTTAAACATCTCTCCTGCGTCCCTCCCGAACGAAAACTCATACTTTCATACACGTTAACTATATCATTATTTGCCTATCACATCAACTAATAAATTTCGCTTGTGTCAATCGTGTATGCAGGCTCAATCTAAGGGAAATGAAAAAATACTTGACGCGCCAATGTTTTTTCAGTAGAATAGCTCTATGTGATGTTACGCATCTACGTTTCCATTAGCCCCGGAGCCATGGATCGTTGCATCCATATCATGATGAAAACGAGACTTGAAATTCTAGGGGGGGAGATCGCATGAAGACAACGTTTATGGCGAACGCATCCAATATCGAGCGTAAATGGTATGTTGTGGACGCTGAGAACCAGACGGTTGGTCGCCTTGCAGCCGAAGTTGCAAAAGTTCTTCGCGGTAAAAATAAACCGACGTATACTCCGCATGTTGATACGGGGGATTACGTTATTGTCATCAATGCAGAAAAAGTGAAGTTTACGGGAAAGAAACTGACGGGTAAGACATATTTCCGTCATTCCGGTTATCAGGGCGGTACGACGTTTACACCGGCTGGACAGATGCTGCAGCGTTTCCCGGAGCGTGTTCTTGAGCATGCAATCAAGGGAATGCTTCCCAAGAACCGCCTCGGTGCGCAGATGTATCGCAAACTCAGCGTGTATGCTGGTTCGGAACATCCGCATGCAGCGCAGAAGCCCGAAAAGCTTGAACTTAACATCCGTTGATCTGGAAGAGGAGGAACATATACATGGCACAAGTCAGCTATTACGGCACGGGGCGCAGAAAATCGTCCGTTGCCCGTGTTCGTCTGGTTCCAGGCGAGGGCAAGGTTACGATCAACGGTCGTGACATGGAAGAGTATTTTGGTCTTAAGACGTTGGAACTCATTGTACGTCAGCCTTTGAATCTTACAGAGACTGTCGACAAGTACGACGTTATTGCAAATGTCGCAGGCGGCGGCGTGACGGGTCAGGCAGGAGCAATTCGCCATGGTATCACGCGTGCTCTCATGGAGATGGACGCAGAGCTTCGTCCGGCGCTCAAGAAGGCCGGCTTCGTTACGCGTGATCCACGCGAGAAGGAACGTCGCAAGTACGGGCTCAAAAAAGCTCGTAAGGCTTCTCAGTTCTCTAAGCGTTAAGGAGTTCTCTTCAAAAAGTGTATCAAGAAAGCCCGTCGGCTCAGTGCTGGCGGACTTTTTGCTGTGGCAGATTTTGTTTCAGCGTATCTAAATGTGCTAGTAGATGAAATTTAGCTTCAATGTAGATACCGATAGCGCCCAGAAGATAAGATAAGCTGATTGACTGGGCAACAAGCAGGAAAGCTTGGGCGACGGAATCGGAAAAACTATCCTGCGTGCAATACGCGAGGAAGATATTAAAAAATAATTTTGACCGATAGGAAAAACGGGACTTATAGCTAATTATAAATACAAAGGAATGTGCAAGATGCATAGGAGGGCAAGATAATGTTAAAGGCGTATGCAGTTGAGGATCTAAAGCCGGGCATGGTTATCGGCACGGATGTTTCGGAAGATGACGTAAATGTCTTGATTCAGGCAGGAACGGTTCTGACGCAGCCGATTCTTGATGATTTGATGACCCATTCGATCTTTTCGGTCGAGGTGCGCGAAGGCGAAGATCCGAAGGAACAGGCGGCTCCGCAGACGAAGCTGCTCGATGATACATACGTCGCTTGCTATGAACGGACCTATACGGCGCTCGAAGCATTGCTGAAGACGCTCAATGAGTATGGGCAGATTGACCTTAAGGCTTTGCAGCGCTTGATTGGAAGCGCGGATTTCCGCACGCTCTCCGATGGCGCAAAGGCGATTTCGCAGATTCATAACATGGATCGCACGAAGAACTACATCGTGCACCATAGCCTCGATGTCGGCATTCTGGCGAGCCTCATGGGGCGCTGGCTCGGTCTTACGCCTTACGAGCGCTACGACCTCATCGTCGCAGGCTTGCTGCTCGATATCGGCAAGATGCGTATTTCCGATACGATCATCAACAAGCATGGCAAGCTGACGGAAACGGAGTATGGCATCGTCAAGAATCATACGAAGATTGGCGGGGAGATGCTTCAGAAGACGGATCTCGGCGCGAACCGGAAGATCATGGATGGCGTACTTCAGCACCATGAGCGCAACAACGGGAGCGGCTATCCGTTTGCGCTCAAAGGCGATAAGATATCGGACTTCGGGCGCATCCTCGCACTGCTCGATATTTACGATGCGATGGCATCGACGCGCAGCTATGCAAGGCGCGTTTCCCCGTTCCATATCTTTGATATTCTGAATGATGATGTACTGAACAATCGCCTCGATGTCCAGTATGCCGTCCTCTTCATGCGCCACGTCTGCCATTCGCTCAATGGCAGCTGGGTTCGCCTGAACGACGGCACGGTGGCCAATATCGTCTACATGGATGAGTCGCGCGTCACGACGCTGCCTGTCGTCCAAACGACGAAAGGGGAGTTCATCGACCTCAATACGGCATCGGGGAAGAAGATTGACTGCATCTTGACGGCGAAAGAGTTTGCCGACGAGCAGACCAAGGAGCAACTGAGGCAATCGTGAACATAAAGCGCTCTGCGCTGCTGCCCCCATAAGCTGGGCGGAATGCCGGCTTATGGGGGCGGTTTGCTCTAAACCAATGGAGGGGTATAATGAGCGTTTTGGAAGTTTCGCACCTGTCCCACAGCTATGGCGGGCGAGAGATTTTCGGGGATGTATCGTTTCGCTTGCTCAAAGGGGAGCACGTCGCGCTTGTCGGCGCGAACGGAGAGGGAAAGTCTACGTTTCTTTCCATCATCACGGGGGCATTGGCGCCCGATGCGGGCACGGTGTCATGGGCGAAGCGGACGAAGGTCGGCTATCTTGACCAGCACGCGGCGCTTCAGGACGGCATGACGATTCGCGAGACGCTTCGGATGGCGTTTGTGCGCCTTGTGCAGCTCGAGGCGGAGATGCTTGCGGCTTATGACAAGATGGGGGAAGCCTCGCCCGAGGAAACGGATCGCCTTATGAAAGAGGTCGGCGAAATCCAGGATGTGCTGGACGAGGGCAGCTACTATACGATTGACGCGCGCATCGAGGAGGTCGCGGGCGGCCTTGGACTTCGCGACATTGGGCTTGAGCGAAAGGTCGACGAGCTTTCGGGCGGGCAGCGCACGAAGGTGCTATTGACAAAGCTCCTGCTCGAAAATCCCGAGATCCTTCTGCTTGATGAGCCGACGAATTATCTCGATGCAGAGCATATCGAATGGCTTAAATCGTATCTGACAAATTATGAAAACGCATTCATTTTAATCTCGCACGATATTCCCTTCCTAAATGCCGTTACGAATGTGATTTGGCACGTCGACAATCTCTCGCTTACGCGCTATACGGGAAGCTATGCGAAGTTTGAGGAAATGGTCGCCTTAAAGCGGCGTCAGGAAGAGACGGCGTATGAGCGCCAGCAGGCGGAAATCAAGCGTGAGCAGGACTTCATTCAACGCAATAAGGCGCGCGTTGCGACACGCGGCATGGCGAACAGCCGACAAAAGAAACTCGACAAGATGGAAGTCCTCACGAAGCGCGCGGAGAAGCCGAAGCCGCATTTCCATTTCCAGATGGATCGCACGCCGTCGCGCTTCGTCATTGATGCGAAGCGCCTCGTGCTCGGCTACGATACGCCGCTCACGACGCCTGTTGATATACGCGTTGAGCGCGGCAAGAAAATAGCCATTCGCGGAACGAATGGCTTAGGAAAGTCGACGCTGTTAAAGACCCTGCTCGGCATCATCAAGCCCGTTTCGGGGCAGATTGAGCATGGGGAGTTCGTGACGACGGGCTATTTCGAGCAAGAGAGCGCAACGGGCAATATGAACACGGCGCTCGATGAGCTGTGGCAGGCATATCCCGGCATGACGAATTTCGAGGTGCGCGCGGCACTCGCCTCCTGCGGGCTGACGAATGAGCATATCACAACGAAGATGACGGCTCTTTCGGGTGGTGAGGCAGCAAAGGTTCGCCTTGCGAAGGTCATGCAGAGTCCAGTCAATCTCCTTGTGCTCGACGAGCCGACGAATCATCTCGACGTAGAGGCGAAGAAAGAATTGCAGCGCGCGCTCAAGGAGTACAAGGGAACAATCCTCCTTGTCTCGCATGAGCCGGCATTTTACGAGGAATGGGTCGATTCTGTATGGAACATTGAATCGTGGTCAACCAAGGTTGTGTAGAGAAGGTTTTTTAATTGCCCGTCAGCCCTACGTCGTTGCGCAGTTGGATTGCCTCAGCGATGTGCTGAGGGGTAATCTCTTTTGCGGCAGCAAGGTCGGCAATCGTCCGCGCGACCTTGATGATTCGGTCGTAAGAGCGCGCGGAGAGGTGGAGCTTGTGAAAGGCCATTTCCAGCATGGATTGTGCTTCTTTTCCAAGCGGGCACACCTTTTGGAGTATGGCGTGGCTCATCTGCGCGTTGCAGTGGACGTGAAAGGCGGAAAGCCGCGCATATTGAAGCGCTCTTGCCGCTTCTACGCGCTTTGCAATCACGGCGGACGGCTCCGCCTTCTTCGTTGAGGCGAGGTCTTTGTAGGCGACGTGCGGCACGCGGATATGGATGTCGATTCGGTCGAGCAGGGGACCGGATATTTTGCGTGTGTATCGACGCACCTCGTTTGGAGAGCACTCGCAGGAATGGTGTCCGGACTCATCGCCGTAGTAGCCACAGGGGCATGGATTCATCGCACAAATCAAGATCATGCTCGAAGGGAATGTAAAGGAGGAATGAATACGCGTGATGCAAACTTTTCTATCCTCTAGTGGCTGTCGCAGCACTTCCAGTGTCGTTTTCGAGAATTCGGGTAGCTCGTCGAGGAAGAGGACGCCATGATGTGCCAAGGTGACTTCACCGGGGCGTGGAATGCTGCCGCCGCCAATCATTGCCGTCGTGGATGCCGTATGGTGCGGGCTGCGGAAGGGGCGTTTCTGCACGAGCCCGCCATCTTGTGGCAGCAGTCCTGCAATACTGTAAATCTTTGTGATTTCCAGCGCTTCCTCGCGCGTCAGGGCGGGGAGGATGGAGCTCATGCGTCGCGCGAGCATCGTCTTTCCCGAGCCGGGCACGCCGACCATCAGGACATTGTGCCCGCCTGCGGCTGCAATCTCGAGTGCGCGCTTTGCTTGAAATTGCCCTTGCACATCGGCGAAGTCATCTATTGTCTTATTTTGCGCTGCCTGTGCGCGTTCCGGGACGGCAGGCGAAAGGGAAGTTTGTCCCGTCAGAAAATCGACGGCTTCCCGCAGGCTTGCGATAGCGTATACGGTTATGCCTTCTACGAGGAGCGCTTCATTGGCGTTGGATCGCGCGACGAAGATCGCGGAAAGGCCTTCTTCCTGTGCCTTGATCGCGATGGGTAGGATGCCTTGCACAGCGCGGCAGTCGCCTTCCAGGGAAAGTTCTGCGGCAAAGAGCGTGCGTTCGATGCGCTCGGCGGGGATAATTCCGTAGGAGGCGAGCAGTCCGATCGCAATCGGGAGGTCGAGCCCGGGGCTGTCCTTTCGGATATTGGCGGGGGCGAGGTTGACGGTTACTTTCTCCTGCCGAAGTTGTATGCCGGAGTTGCGTATCGCGGTTCGGACGCGCTCCTTCGATTCGCGGACAGCTGTATTGGCAAGCCCTACGAGCTCAAAGCCGGGTAGTCCTGTCGCCGAATCGACTTCGACATCAATGATAAGTCCATCTACGCCGAGCGTAGTACCTCCGTGCGTCCGTGCAAACATCATGTGCCTCCTATGTTTCAAATGCCCCTTTTATATGGTGCAGGACAGGCGTACCGCCTTTTTCTGCATAGATTTCTATGACTTCGAAGCGGCAAGGCGCGCCTTCCAGATGACGCTGCTGGAGAAAATAGCGCGCTGCCTGTATGATCTTCTGCTGCTTTCGGCCGTTGACCGCTTCTGCGCCCGTGCCGAAGCGCGTGCTTCGGCGCGTCTTTACCTCGACGAAGGCAATCGTATCGCCGTCCTTTGCGACGAGATCGAGTTCTGCTGCGCGTATGCGGAAGTTTCGCGCCATGATTTGATAGCCGAGGCCAATCAAGTAATTGGCAGCCAGATGTTCGCCTTCATCGCCGAGTGTTTTGTTGCTCAACTTGGTTATACCTCTCTGAATCATCTGTATAGAATAAATACTATCACAAATTATAATCTTATGCTACTACGAAATGATGGGTTGACGGATTCTTTGGCAAAACGGTAAGATGAAAAGAAGAATACCGCAAGAAGGAGCGATAACATGCGAACAGCCGATGTCTTTGTGAATATTCCCGTCAAGAGTATCGCGACGGCATATACATACCGCGTGCCGAAGGAGCTTTCTTTCATTGGCGTTGGCTGGCGCGTCTTTGTCCCTTTTGGCGGGCGCAAGGTGGAGGGCTTTGTCGTCGCCGTATCGGAGCGGGATGAAGTGCAGGAAATGAAGCTCAAGGACATTGATGCCGCAGTCGATGATGAGAGCTGGTTCACGCCGAAAATGCTGGAAGCGGCAAAATGGCTTGCCTCGTTTTACCTCTGCTCGCTTGCAGAGATCATGCGCCTCTTTATGCCGGGCAAGAGCGGGCTGAAGATTACGCTTCGCTATGCGGCAGATGAAGGAGGGGAGAGTATCCTGCTCGCAAGTCCTCCCTTCCGTGCGGTTTACGATTTCCTTTTGGAAGCGGGCGCGCAGAAAAAGAGTGCGATCGAGAAACAGCTTCCCGAGTTCGCGGGCGATCTTGACGCAATCTTGGAAAAGCTGCTTCGCAATCGGCTGATCCACCGGGAATACGATGCCGCAAGGCGTGATGCGGCGCGGTATGAAGAGTACGTCTCCCTCTGTGCGCCGCTTGTGGAAGACGATTTGGTAGCGTATCGACGCCGCCCGGCACAGGCGGCTCTTTTGAAGCTTCTCATGGAGGAAAAGGAACAGTCGCGCACCCTGCTTCGCGCGAAGCATATCTCAGCCGACACGGTGAAGCGCCTATTGAAAGCGAGACGGATCAAGGTGGAACGACGGCGCGTCCTGCGCGACAGCTATGGTGATGCGAAGGCGCAGCGTGTGGAAATCGAGCTGACAAAAGATCAGGAAAAGGTTCTGGTGGCGATAGAGTCGGCGCTTATCGAGGCGCGATATGCGGGCTTTCTCCTCAAGGGCGTCACGGGCAGTGGAAAGACGCAGGTCTACATCGAGCTGGCGCGGCGCGTGCGCGAGGCAGGGCGGCGCGTCGTCGTGCTCGTGCCTGAGATTGCACTGACGGGGCAGGTCGTTATGGCATTCAAGGCGTATTTCCCACACGACCTCGTCGTCGTGCATAGCCGCCTTAGCCTCGCGGAGCGAAATGATGCCGCTCTTCGCGTGCGCAGGGAAGAGGCGGGCATCATTATCGGGGCGCGATCGGCGCTTTTCATGCCTGCTGAGCATATTGGACTCATTATCCTTGATGAGGAGCAGGATATGAGCTACAAGCAGGATGAGTCACCACGCTATCATGCGCGCGTCGTCGCGGAGGAGCTTGCGAAGCTGCATGGCGCAGTGATGCTCTTGGGCAGCGCAACGCCCTCGATGGAGAGCTATTTTCGTGCGCGCGCCGGCGAGCTCACGCTGCTTTCGATGCCGCGCCGCGTTGGCGACGCGCCGCTGCCACACGTCCGATGCGTCGATATGCGAAGGGAACTCAGGGCGGGCAATCGCAGCGTTCTGTCACGCGACTTGCGCACGCTGATCGAGGCGACTGTGAAGAAGGGCGAGCAGGTCATTATCATGCTCAATCGTCGTGGCTTTTCGACATTTATTCTATGCAGGGACTGCGGCGAGGTGCTGCGTTGCAAGGACTGTGGGCTGCCGCTCGTCTACCATGCAGACGGGCGCCTCGTCTGTCACCACTGCGACACGCATGAGCCGATGCCCGATGTATGCCCGAAGTGTGGCAGCCGTCGCATTCGCTATTTCGGCTCGGGGACGGAAAAGCTGGAGCAGGAGCTTCGCGCACTCATGCCTTCGGCTCGCATCGTCCGCATGGACCGGGACACGACGACGACGAAATTTGCACATCAGAATATCTTAGACGCATTTCGCCGTCAGGAATACGATATTTTGCTTGGCACGCAGATGGTCGCAAAGGGGCATGATATTCCGAATGTCACGGCGGTCGGGATCATCAGCGCCGATGCCGCGCTCAACGTGCCGGATTTCCGCGCGGCGGAGCGCTGCTTCATGCTCATCACGCAGACGGCAGGGCGCGCAGGACGTCATGGTGCGCAGGGCGAGGTTGTCATACAGGCGTATAATCCAGAGCACTACGCCGTTACTTGTGGTATTGCGCAGGACTATGAAGGCTTTTATGAGAAAGAAATCGTCAAGCGGAAAGAGCTTTTCTATCCCCCCGTCAGCCGCATTGTCAAGCTGCTCTATCAAAATGCGGACGAGGCATGTGCAAAGCGGGCGGGCGAGGAACTTATCGAGCATTTTCGTGACGCGTTCGCCACGAGGGAGGGGAATCAGATTATCGGCCCATCGCCTGCCGTCATTGCATGCTTCCGCGGCACATACCGCTTTATTGTCCTCATAAAAACAAGAACCCTTGCAGAGGTGCAAAGGTTCTTGTGCGCGGAAGGGCTTCATTTGCGGGCGGACGTCGCCATCGACATCGACCCAGTCACGATGTTTTGAAACCGTTACGAGTAGTTGTCCGTATGCAGGTACTCTTGGTTGATGACTTTGCCGTCCTTGCTCCAAATGCGGTAGAGGGAGGGGCGCTTGCTGCCGCCTTCCGTGACGAGCGCGATGTTCTGTCCGCCCAGATCGGCGCGCGTGCCGAGCACGTTGATCGTCAGCGTCGTTCCCGTGTTGCTCACGACGATGTAGACGGGATGCGGAAGCGGATTCTGGAATACGAAGTCGAGGAGGTCATCGGCGACGGTCGCATCGCGCCCCGCCGGAACGTAGTGGGAGGGGAGGAAGTGACTGCTTCTTGCCGTTGGCTTCATGCCGGCGAGCAGGACAGCATTGTAGAGTGTTGAGCTGACCTGGCAGACGCCGCCGCCTACGTCAATCGCAGGCTCTCCGTCGATGATGACGCCGGCGTTCTTGTAGCCCGCCGCGCGCGTGCGGCGTCCGACGATGGTATTGAAGGACAGGGAGGACTGACTGCGGATGAGAGCGCCCTGCAAGTGATTGGCGGCAATCCCGATATTGTCGCCGCGTGCACCGGGAAAGAATGTCGTCGTATACGTTCCAAGCACGCTGTCGATGGCGGCAATGTCCTCATTCGTTACGGAGGGAGGCTGCGCGTCCGGCTGGAGGCTGTCGCGCACGGTCACTTTGAGCGTCTTGAATTTCGCGTCCAACGATTCTTTTATAGGCGCTGTATCGAGCGTGAGGCCTGTAACGGCCGGCGTTTTTTTTATGACTCCGTTCGCTTGAAGCGCTACGGTGGCGTTGACAGGCTGCGTATCGATGTCGGTTTTGATCTTTTGAAGCTGTATATCCAGGAGGGCGGGATCATACGTGCCTGTCAGCGTGATGTTCTTCCCGAAAATGGCGCAGCGCATTTGGCTGGCGATGTCCTGCAGGGCAGAGCCCGTGCGCCCGATGGCATACGCTTCCTTTGCGGCCTTTTCCACCTCGGCGTGAAGACCGATGTCCGCCGCTTGGATGGTCCAGCTTCGGTCATTGTACTGCAGGACAGCCGCCTGACGCGACAGCTTGTTCTTTTCCACGTTTTTGAAATGCTGCAGGACTTCTGCCTCGGTCATACCGGAGAGATTTGCCCCGTCCGACTGCACGCCCATGACGACGCGACCGTGATTCGTCACGGAGACGGAAATGCCGCCAATGATGACGATTCCGAAGGCAATCGTCACGATAGCGATGAGGGCGATTTTTTCAAAGGAAAGGTATGATGAGGCTGCATGTTTCATCTGCGTGATGCTCCTGAAAATAATAAACGGCGGGACGCCGTTATTTTAGGCGTTCGTTACGATTATAATAGATTCCCTTAAGAGTTGCAAACAAAGAATGTGTATGGTAAAATATGTGCCGTGAATGGCGATGAGGAAGAGGAGTACGTCATCAGGCGCTTTCGTCCTTTTGGACGAGGGCGCTTTATTTTTAGGAGGAAAAAAGATGGCAGAGAGAGAAGATTACCAGAACAATATTCCGAAGGTTTACGACCCGCAGTCGTTTGAAAAAAAATGGTACGCTTATTGGGAAAAGAACAAGCTCTTCCACGCAGAAGCAGATAAAAGCAAGACGCCGTACAGCATGGTCATTCCCCCGCCGAATGTCACGGGACAGCTCCACATGGGACACGCGCTCGACAATACGCTGCAGGATATTCTGATCCGTTACCATCGCATGAAAGGCGACAATACGGTCTGGATTCCAGGGTGCGACCATGCGGGAATCGCGACACAGGCAAAGGTCGAGGGCGCGCTTCGCGAGGAAGGGACGAATCGCTATGAACTCGGACGAGAGAGGTTCCTGGCGCGCGTCTGGGACTGGAAGGAGCAATACGGCAGCCGCATCATGAGCCAGCTTCGCTCGCTCGGCTCGTCTCTCGACTGGGATCGCGAGCGCTTTACGATGGACGAGGGGTGCTCGCGCGCAGTGCGAGAGGTGTTCGTCAGCCTCTACGAAAAAGGGCTGATCTATCAAGGCCGCCGCATTACGAACTGGTGCCCGTCGTGCAATACGGCGATTTCCGACATTGAGGTCGAGCACGAGACGGAGAACGGCCATCTCTGGCATCTCCGCTATCCAGTCGAAGGCGAAGACACCTACGTCGAGATTGCGACGACGCGCCCCGAGACGATGTTTGGCGATACGGGCGTTGCCGTCCACCCGGACGATGCGCGCTACAAGGATCTCGTGGGAAAGACGCTGATTCTCCCCATCGTGAACCGCCGTATTCCGCTCTTTGCCGACGAGTACGTTGACAAGGAATTTGGGACGGGCGCAGTCAAGGTCACGCCAGCGCACGATCCGAACGACTTTGAGATGGGGCTTCGCCACCATCTCGAAGAGATCAAGGTCATTGAAAATGACGGTACGATGGGCGAGGGTGCAGGCAAGTACAAAGGCATGGATCGTTACGACTGCCGCAAGGCGCTCGTCGAGGAGCTGGACGCGCTCGGCGTCCTCGTGTCGGTCGAGGAACATGAGCATGCGGTCGGGCATTGCTCGCGCTGCCACTCCACGATCGAGCCGCTCGTCTCGAAGCAGTGGTTCGTCAAGATGGAGCGCCTTGCAAAGCCCGCTATCGAGGCGGTCGAGGATGGGCGTATCCAGTTCGTGCCCGAACGCTTCACGAAAACGTATACGAACTGGCTCGAAAATATCCGCGACTGGTGCATCTCGCGCCAGCTTTGGTGGGGGCATCGCATTCCGGCATGGTATTGCGACGACTGCGGCAAGACGTCTGTCTCGCGCACCGATCTGACGGCCTGCCCGCATTGCGGCAGCGGCCATATCCATCAGGATGAGGACGTGCTCGATACATGGTTCAGCTCAGGACTCTGGCCGTTTGAGACGCTTGGATGGCCGGATGAGACGGAGGATCTGAAGCATTTCTATCCGACGGCCACGCTCGTCACGGGCTATGACATCATTTTCTTCTGGGTCGCGCGCATGGTCATGATGGGCATGGCGTTTGGCAAGGATGTGCCATTCCATCACGTCTTTATACACGGGCTTGTACGCGATAGCCAGGGGCGCAAGATGAGCAAGTCGCTCGGCAACGGAATCGATCCCGTCGAGGTCATCGAGAAGTACGGCGCGGACACGCTGCGCTTCATGCTCATCACGGGCAATACGCCCGGCAATGATATGCGCTTCTACTGGGAGCGCGTCGAGTCAGCGCGCAACTTCGCCAATAAGATCTGGAATGCCTCGCGCTACATGCTGATGAATCTCGAAGGCTTTGATCGGGCGTTCGTGCCGAAGGCGGCAGATTACACGCTGGCAGACAAGTGGATTCTCTCGCGTTATGCGCATACGGCTCAGGCGGTCACGGAAAGCCTTGAAAAGTTCGAGCTCGGCGAAGCGGGGCGTATGATCTATGAGTTTATCTGGAATGAATTTTGCGACTGGTATATCGAGCTCACGAAGGCGCGCCTCTACGACAAGGAAAACGAGCGTGCCCGCACGACGGCGCTCTACGTGCTCTCCTATGTGCTGGAGCATACGCTTCGACTGCTCCACCCGTTCATGCCGTTCCTGACGGAAGAAATCTGGCAGAAGGTCCCGCATGAGATGAGCGAAAAGAGCATCATGGTCACACCGTGGCCGCACGATACGGCGCGCCATATCGACGATACGGCAGAGGCGCAGATGGTCGCTATCATGGAGACGATCAAAACGGTTCGCAATCTCCGCGCCGAGGTCGGCGCGCTGCCCGGTCATAAGAGCGAGGTCATGCTGCACTTCGTGGACGAGGCGCTTCGCCCCGTCTTTGCGGAAAACGAGGGCTATCTTCATGCACTTGCCGCAGCAGCGCCTATGACAATTCTCTCCGCTGGGGCAGGAAAGCCAGAAAATGCGCTGACAGGCGTCGTAAGCGGCATAGAAATCTACCTCCCGCTCAAAGGGCTTATCGACGTGGAAAAGGAGACGGCACGCCTTTCCAAGGAAAAGGGCAAGCTCGAGAAGGAGATTCAGCGCCTTTCGGGCAAGCTGGGCAACGAGGGCTTTTTGAAGAAAGCCCCTGCGACTGTCATCGCGTCGGAGCGTGAAAAGCTGGCGGGCTATGCGGAAAAGCTGAAGACGATTGAGGCTCGTATGGCAGACCTTGCAAAACTCTGATGAGGAAGGAAACGATGAATTACGAGGAAGCCATTTCGTATCTCGAAGGGCTGAAAATCTTTGGCGTGAGGCTGGGACTGGCGCGCATCACGGAATTGCTTGACCGCCTTGGCACGCCACAAGAACGGTATCGTACCGTCCACGTGACGGGAACGAATGGGAAGGGCTCTGTCTCCGCTATGCTCAGCGGAATTTTATGTCGCGCTGGAATCCGAACGGGGTTTTATAGTTCCCCTCATCTGGTTTCATATACGGAGCGCGTGCGGGTGGATGGCGAGCTCATCAGCGAGCAGGCATTCGCGGATGGGATTGCGGAGATCAAGCATCATGCGGCGTGCATGGTACGAGAAGGGCTGGAATGCCCGACTCAGTTTGAGGTGCTGACGGCACTTGCCTTTCACCATTTTGCCGTGCGCCATGTCGAGTACGCCGTCATTGAGGTCGGGCTGGGCGGCACGCTTGACTCGACGAATGTCATTACGCCAGAGGTCTCCGTCATTACGAACGTGGCCTTCGAGCATGCGGATCGCCTTGGCGGGACGCTCGAGAGCATTGCGGAAAACAAGGCGGGCATCATTAAGGAAGGCGTGCCCGTCGTCACGGCGGCAAAGGGAATCCCGCTGGACATCATACGCCGCGTGGCAGGCGAGCGAAATGCGGACAGCTTCGTCTGCGGCATGGATTTCAGCGTGCGGCTTGCCTCTTGTGACAAGCGGACGCAGTCCCTCGTGTTTTCTTCGCCGCTTCTTGGCATAGCGGAGCTTCCTTACAAGCTCCATCTGCTCGGCGTGCATCAGGTGGAAAACAGCGCCGTCGCCATTATGACGGCCATGCTGCTGCAGAGCATCGAAAGCCGCGTGACAGCGCAGTCTATCGTCGAAGCGCTCTCACTCGTCAGCTGGCCTGCGCGCTTTGAGCGCCTTTCGCTAGGGGAGCAGGAAATTATCGTTGATGGCGCACACAATCCTGCCGGAACAAAGGTCTTAAGAGAGAGCCTGGATGCGTTTTTCCCCGCCATGCCGCGCGTCTTTTTACTCGGCATTCTGCGCGATAAGGATATTGATACGATGCTCCATACGCTTCTACGAGCAGACGATGAGGTCGTCGTAACGATGCCTCATTCCGAGCGCGCTGACACGGTGGACGATCTGGCGGCACGCGTGCAAAAATACTGCGCGCATGTAGCAGTACAACAGGAAAATGGGCAGGCGCTCGATAGGGCCCTCCAAAAAGCGAAGGGGAAGCTGCTTGTCATAGCAGGTTCTTTGTATCTCGTGGGAGAGATACGTCATTTGCTGATCGAACGGAGGCGATAATGTATGACGAGGGACGATATTTTGGAGCAACGCAAGATCCTTGTGCACGAGCGATGGAAACGGCGCATGCATCATCTTGCATGGTATGCGCTGCTTGCCGAGGTGTTCTTCCTGGCGCTTTCGCCTACGGCTGCGACAATCGCCATGCTCGTTTCTGGCGTTGCGACAATCGCCCGCCTTCGTATTGACGAAGATTTTTCTTTTCGCCACTTGCCACTCGATGTGCCTGCCGTGCTGTTCGTGTTGCTTGCAGGTGCATCTGTGCTCGTTTCACCCGACCGCGCGTTTAGCTTTTATAACTACTACAACCTCGTTGGAGCATACGCGTTGACGTATTTTTTAGTTGGTCAAAATGTACGGACGCCGCAGGATGTACGCGCGATTTTCTCCACACTTGCAGTGGCAGCTATATTTGTCGTTCTTTACGGGTATTACCAGTTTGCCTTTGGGATCGATATTATGGCAATGCGCTGGGTCGATGGAAATGCATTTCCAGAGCTGCGGAAGCGCGTCTTTTCGACGTGGGAGAATCCGAATATCCTCGCGGGCTATCTCGACATCTGCATTTGCCTCGCATTTGGGCTTCTCGTGTATGCTGGGACGAAGATCAAGCGGATTGTGCTTGGCATCTTCATTCTCGCGCTCGTTGTATGCCTCTCGATGACATACGCGCGTGGCGCGCTCCTCGTCATGGCGGTGATTCTTGCGGGCTATGGCGTTTTGCGCGACTGGCGCGTGCTCGTGGCGTGCCTTGGCATTGGCACACTGCTTCTTGCACTTGATCCCGTGCTTTACGAGCGCCTTCTTTCCGTGTTTACAAAGGTCGATACCTCGACAGAAATGCGGCTGGCGTTTTGGGAGAGCACGCTTCAGATGATCCAGGATCATCCGTTCATGGGAATCGGCTGGGGGGCGTACTATCTCGTATATCCCTCCTACGATTTTTATATGCAGGGCGCCAATATCCTGATCGTCCATGCACATAATATGTATCTGAACTATATGGCGGAAATCGGCATACCGGGCGCAGCGGCGTTCTTTTGGTTTTTCTTTGGCTCGATGGGCATGGCGTTGCGTCTCGTCTTTCGTGCGCCCGCGCCGAAAACCCCTGAGAAGACGCCGTTTTCCTATACGTCTGCCCCTGCTGATGAAGAGCTTCAGCGCGTAGAGCAGACGGTTAGTCAGGACGAGGAGCAGCGCATCGCGTGGCAGCATGATTTTTCGCGCTGGGAGGATTATCGTTTTCTTGGCGGCAGCGCGCTCGGGCTAGGGCTTGCCTTCGTCTCGGTTGCGCTCAATGGATTGACGGATGACTTGCTCTTCAATATCCCGTCTTCTATGTTTCTCTGGATGCTGGCGGCGCTTGCAGCGGGGCTTTGCCTTATGCACAATGAAAGTTATGCACAGCAAGCGGAACTTTCACCATCGGCCGCTACGACGGCGGAGGATGTAGTGCCGCCGTTGGCTTCGGATGAGGCGGTACAGGATGCGGCTGTGAGCGAAGGCAAGAACGAGTCGGATAAAAAAGATTCCAGCGAGGCGATCGCAGAGGCGCAAGGTGAGGAAGTGCCGCAGGAAGAGGAGACGGAAGAACCGGGAAACGAGCATGAAGAGACGCTTGAAACGGAGAACGATAAAATGGAAAGCGCAGAGAACGCGCTGCAGGAGGTGAGCCAGGATGAAGGAGCAAGCCAGCATATCAAAGGCGACGATTGATCGCCTGCCACTTTATTTTCGTACCCTGCGCATGGTACAGGATGAAGGGGCGGACATCATTTCTTCAGAGGAACTGGGGCATCGTCTCGGCATTACGCCAGAACAGATCCGCAAGGATCTCGCGTCCTTTGGACAGTTTGGGAAAAAAGGTGTAGGCTATTACGTAAACGAATTGAAGCGAAACGTTGGTACAATTCTAGGGCTCGACAATCATTGGAACATTGCGGTCATCGGGATTGGGCATTTGGGCGCGGCACTTGCCAATTATCAGAACTTCGTTTCCCTTGGATTTAATCTCGTTGCGCTTTTTGACCAAGACTCTGCCGTAATTGGCTCTACCGTCAATCATATCAAGGTCGAGAATGTTCAAAATCTCAAGGAAATCGTCGCGGCACGCCAGATTCATATCGGCATTATTGCCGTGCCTGCAGCTTTCGCGCAGGGTGTGGCAGATGCGCTTGTTGAAGCGGGCGTCAAGGGGATTTGGAATTTTGCTCCGGTCAAGATGAAAGTGCCGGACACCATGCACATCGTCAATGAAGATTTGTCGATTGGGCTTAGCAGCTTGTCGTATCATATTACGCGAAAGTGAGTATGTGCATTGTTGTGGTAAACTAAAGTTGTAACAGGAATGTCTAATGGGAAACACCGAATGAAAGGGGATTCGATTCTTGTCACAACAACACTATGAACCAGAGTTCAAGCAATAGATCGTCCGGCTTCATATCGAAGAAGGACGCACATACCGAAGCTTGACAGCAGAGTATGGAGTCTCAAAAGCAAGCATCAGCAAATGGTGCAAAGAATTCAGCGAAGAATGCCAACAAAACGCCTCAAAGAACCTGACTGTCCGGAACGATCTGGAGCTTATGAAGGAGAATCGTCGCTTGCGCGAAGAACTCGCAGATGCACGCAAAGAAAACCTTTTCCTAAAAAAAGCAGCGGCATTCTTCGCAAAGGGAATCGACTAGAGGCATATCGATTCATCGATGAACATCGGAATCTGTTCGGCGTCCGATGGTTGCTGCGGCGTTTTGGAATTGAGCCGAATGCTTATTACAACTACTGAAGACACAGGCGGGCAAAAGAAGATGCCCGAAAACAGAACATCCTGCGTCAAATTCAAGCCCTATACCATGAAACCAATGGCGTTGCCGGGTACTGCAGGAGGCAGGTTGATCTGGCGCGCAAAGGCATCGATCCGAACGCTTGGCAAAGTACTCAGCAGTCAACGAAAGAGAAGCAACGGTCTGATTCTTCATAGCGATCAGGGCAGCCCGTACACATCGAAGGTCTTCACTGATTTTTGCGAGGAACACAATCTGACGCAAAGCATGAGCAAGGCTGGATGCCCGTATGATAACGCCCCTATGGAGCGCTATTTCAATACGCTGAAGAACGAAGAAATTTATCTTCATGAGTATCGAGATGAGGAATCTCTCTATCGCGCAGTGGAGCATTTTGCTTATACCACATACAACCATCTACGACCGCATTCTTATAACGGCTATCGTACGCCATTCGAAGCGAGGTATTCGACATAAATTCATTGGACACTCGTGTTACAAAAACGCTTGACCACGACATAGATAAATACAACTAGACATATCGCACTCTGCTGTTATAGAATATGCTATACCAATCGCGTGAACAGGTGTATTCTTTAGACGAGGCATATTTCATGAAAAAGAAGAAAGTCGTCGTTGCGATGAGTGGCGGTGTAGATAGCTCGCTGACGGCGGCACTGCTCAAGGATCAGGGGTTTGAGGTTATCGGCGTCACGATGCGTCTCGCGGATGAAGCACGCGAGCAATGTGAGAGTGACCGCAGCTGCTGCAGTCTTTCGAGTGTGGATGATGCGCGCCGCGTCGCGGAAATCATCGGAATCCCGCACTATACCATGAATTTCAAGGCGATGTTCAAAGAGAAGGTTATTGATAACTTTCTCTCGGAATATGCGGCAGGGCACACGCCAAACCCGTGCATTGCGTGCAATCGCTATGTGAAGTTTGAAGGTCTGCTTCAAAAGGCGATGGAGCTCGGCGCTCAGTATGTGGCGACGGGGCATTATGCGCGCATTGAGCAGGGCGCAGATGGACGCTACATCTTGCGCAAGGGGTTGGATACGCAAAAAGATCAGTCGTATGCGCTGTACCATTTGAACCAAAGCTCGCTTTCGCATTTTTTGATGCCACTCGGCGCGTATACGAAGGTGGAGACGCGTCGGCTTGCCGCGGCGTATGAGCTGCCCGTCGCACAGAAACCCGACAGCCAGGAAATTTGTTTCGTTCCGAATGACGATTATCGCGCGTATCTAAAGGCGAATATCCCACATTGCCTGCGTCCTGGTGATATTGTTGATGACAACGGCGTTACCCTTGGTCGCCATGAAGGCGTACCGCTCTATACGATTGGACAGAGAAAGGGGCTTGGCATTGCGGCGCCGATGCCGCTCTATGTGACGAAGCTCGACATGGCGCATGATTGCGTCATCGTGGGCGGAAGTGATGCGGTCTATTCCAGTCAGCTTGTGGCTGGCGATATGAATTGGATCGCGATCGACGCACTAACGACGCGCATAAAGGTTGCAGCAAAGATTCGCTATGGGAAAAGAGAAGCGGCGGCAACGGTCGCTCCATTAGGTGATGGGCGCGTGCAGGTGCGCTTTGAAGAACCGCAGCGAGCGGTTACGCCTGGGCAGTCCGTCGTGTTTTACGATGGAGACAGCGTAGTCGGCGGCGGCATTATTGAGGCAGATGAATCCTAAAAGGGATTTTGTGATATATGAGGCAGGAGGGATACTGCTATGCGAAGGAAATTACAGATGAAATTGGTGCTGGGGGGGATAGCACTCGTTATCTTGCTGCTCGGCGGGGTGTATGGGTATGTTCGGATTTATACCAAGACGCCGGAGTATGCGCTGATGCAGGTGCAGGATGCCATTGAAAAACACGATAAAGCGCAGTTTTCCCGCTATGTGGACATGGATGGATTGCTAGATACATCGTATGATTCGTTTATTGCGGCGCTCATCGAGACGGATAAACCAGAAGGTGAAGCGAAGGCCGCCATTGAGGATTTCGCTCGCATGATGAAGGCACCGCTCATTTCGAGCTTCAAGACGGCGGTGGAGTCCTTCGTTGAGACGGGGGCATGGGAACCATCATCTGCAAAAGATGGCGCTCAGCAATCCGGTGTAATGGACACAGAACAGGCGCTTGAGCGGACGGGGCTAAAGGAAACAGCATTTCGCGGCATGGATGGCATCGAGGTGGATGACAAGGCGGGCTCGGCAATTGCCAAGGTGCAGGTATTCCAGAAGGAAGCAGACGACGCATTCGTGCTCGAGGTCAAACTCCTACGTCAGGATTCGGGCGATTGGCGCGTAGAGGAGATTACGAATTTTCAATCCTTCGTCGCATTTGTTGAACAGGCGCGTAAGGCCAAGCTGAAGGCGTATGCAGATGCGACAGAGAAGATTATGGCGACGCATAATGAGGCGATGCTTCATGCACAGGATGCTTTCATGCAGACGCTATCCGATGGCAGTTTGGGAAATCAAGAGACACGTGATGCACTGAAGACGCTGATGGAAAAGACGATCCTTACGGACTGGCAGCAGCGCAAGGCAGAGCTTGAAGCCGTCGATGTTCCGGTGGCAGCGCAGTCGCTTCAGCACTTGCGCCTCCGTATCTGTGATCTCCATATCGCCTATGCAGAAGGATATGCGGCGTGGCTGACGGATAAGAAGGCAGAGACGATCCGTGAGGCAGAGCGCCAGCTGAAGCAGGCGCGCACATTGGAGCAGGAGGAGCGATTCCTCGCACGCCGCGTCAGTGGACAAAAATAGTATGAGGAGTGGACGGAATGACGCTTAATTCCAGCAATGAAACGGTAGCAATTCTCTACGATATTGAAAATGCCCCTTTTGAGATGCTCAATTACACGCTCGGAAAGGCGCGGCGCTATCAGCCATGCCGCACGATCGTCGTATCCGACTGGGATTCGATTCCGGAGCAGAAGCGCTGGGAAAAGCTCCTTCGCCGTCCCGGTTTCACGTTTCGCCAGATTAGCCGCACTTTTTTTGGAAAGAATTCTCTCGATTCCGCACTCTACGATTCGGCACAGATTTTGTATCAAGAAGGCGTTCGGCGCTATTTCGTCATTACGACGGATTCCGATTTTGTGCGTATTGCAGAGCTTTTGAACTCACAAGAAAAGTCGTACATTATTGGGGTGGGGACGAAGCAGGCGAGCGAGACGCTGCGAAATGCCTACGACGAGTTTATCGTCTATCCGCCAGAGGACGATGCAGTGAAAAAGAATGTGAAGGGCAAGAACGCAGTGGAACAAGAGAAGGATTTGGCGGCTGAGAAGCAGGGAAAAACTTTGAAAAAGGTGAAGCAGGCAAAAGAAAGCAAGCCCTCCGAGGAAAAAGCGGTCAGCAAGAAAAAGACGGCGAAAACGAGTCCGCATGAGGATGCGGGCAAAGCGAATAAGGGCGAGGGTACATCGCAAAAACCTGCAGCAACGAAAAAAGCAAGAGCGGCGCAAAAGCCGAAGGAAGCGAAAACGCAAGAAAAAGATGTGGCTGCAGTAAAAGGGAATGAGACCGATGGGACATTGTCCATTCGCCTTCCGAAAACCTTGCGCCATGCGCTCGCCTCACGAATGGAGGAGGAGGGCGTTTCGATGAATGAACTCATCACGTATTTGCTCATGCGGGGACTGTCCAAGTAACGACGAAAAATTTTTATTATATTGCAATTTATGAAAGAGACGCGGTTATGTTTCCATTGACGACGCGCCTCTTTCGTGCTATTCTAAGGGCAAGAGCATAATCAACACATAGGCATATAATAACCTTGGATTATTCATTCGTGAAAAGAAGCGCAAGGTTTTTCTTTTCCGTGGAATACCATGGGGAGTTTTTGCTGTGTTTGATTGTTCGGATAGGTATGAATTGAAATGTATTTGTGTCAGTGAGGGAGGATTTTTATGATTGACATTCTCGACCGTGTACGCAACAAGGCTCTGCAGTCGAAAATTGTATCGGCGGAAGAAGCGGCTGCCTACTTCAAGCCCGGCATGAATGTTGCAGCGAGCGGCTTTACGGCTTCAGCTTACCCGAAGGCAGTCCCCGTCGCCCTTGCAGAGCGCATGAAAAAAGACCCCTTTTCCATCAACCTTTGGACTGGTGCGTCCACAGGTCCTGAGCTCGACGATGTCCTCGCACAAGTGAAGGGGATAAAGAAACGTCTGCCGTATCAGACGAACAAGCTCCTTCGGAATCAGATCAACGATGGCACAGTCGAGTATCTCGACCTGCATCTTTCAGAGTCGGCGCAGCTCAGCCGTTGCGGCTATCTCGGTCATGTCGATGTTGCACTCGTCGAGGCGTGCGCCATTACGGAGGAGGGCAACCTCATCCCGACGACGTCGCTTGGCAATACGGCATCGTATGTGCAGAGTGCAGACAAGGTCATCGTGGAGATCAATGTCACGCAGCCGCTCGAGCTTGAAGGGATGCACGATGTCTACATTCCGATGGATCCGCCGAACCGTCAGCCTATCCCCATCGTCAAGGCAGACGACCGCGTCGGCACGTCCTACATCCCGTGCACGCCGGACAAGATCCTCTACATCGTTCCGTGTGACGTCAAGGATCATACGCGTGCATTGGCGGCAATCGATGCCAACTCGAAGAAAATGTCGGAGCTGACGCTCGATTTCCTCAAGAAAGAAATCGACGCGGGGCGTATGCCGAAGAACCTTCTCCCGCTTCAGTCGGGCGTCGGCAATGTCGCAAATGCTGTCATCGCAGGCTTTGTCGACTCCGATCTAAAGGATCTGACGGTTTATACGGAAGTCATCCAGGATGGTATGCTCGACCTCATTGATGCGGGCAAACTGAACTTCGCGTCCGGGACGGCATTTTCTCCGTCGCCTGAAGGCATGAAGCGTTTCTATAAGGATGTTGCAAAGTACAAGAAGTACCTGCTTCTTCGTCCGGAGGAAGTATCCAATAGCCCGGAGGTCGTCCACCGCCTTGGCGTCATCGCGATGAATACGGCGATTGAGGTCGATATTTATGGCAATATCAATTCGACGCATATCGCTGGCACGAAGATGATGAATGGCATCGGCGGATCGGGTGATTTTGCGCGCAATTCGTATCTGACGATTTTCTATACGCCGTCGGTTGCGAAGGATGGGAAGATTTCGTCAGTCGTGCCGTTCTGTTCGCATATCGACCACACGGAACACGACGTCGACATCATCATCTCGGAACAGGGCGTGGCGGACTTGCGTGGAAAAGCGCCGCATGAGCGTGCGCTTGAGATCATCAACAACTGCGCACATCCGGACTATCGCCCCATCCTGCTCGACTACTTCGAGCGGGCAGACGAGCTCACAAAGCATGCGCATACGCCGCATCTCCTCAAGGAGGCGCTCTCCTTCCACGAGCGTTTTGTTGAGACGGGCTCGATGAAATAAGTTTTCCTGGCAGGCGGCTCTACGCACATCGAACCGCCTGTTTGTCTTACCTATAAGAAAGAACTGAAGAAAAGCAGGAGGAATTTCTACCATGAGCAATGAGAAAATCCAGGCTGAACTCGCGAAATACGAGGCAAGCGTAGAGAAAGCAATCGCGCGTTTCCCGGAGCGCCCGCATCTGCCGGAGCAGCGTCTTTATACGCCGCTCGACATCAAGGACACGGACTACGCAGACGAGCTTAGCTTCCCTGGCGTATTCCCCTATACGCGCGGCGTTCAGCCGACGATGTACCGCGGCCGCTTCTGGACGATGCGCATGTATGCAGGCTTCTCGACGGCTGAGGAGTCGAACAAGCGTTACCGTATGCTGATTGAGACGGGCGCAACGGGTCTCTCCTGCGCGTTCGACCTGCCGACGCAGATTGGCTATGACTCGACGGATGCGATTGCAGAGGGCGAGGTTGGCAAGGTCGGTGTCGCGATAGACTCGCTCGCCGACATGGAGACGCTCTTTGACAAGATTGACCTCGGCAAGGTTTCGACGTCGATGACGATCAACGCGCCGGCATCGGTCTTGCTTGCGATGTATATCGCCGTCGCGGAGAAGCAGGGCGTTCCTGCTGACCAGCTTCGCGGCACGATCCAGAACGATATTCTGAAGGAGTACGCGGCACGCGGCACCTATATCTTCCCGCCGCGTCCATCCATGCGCCTCATCACGAATATCTTTGCTTATTGCTCGAAGAATGTTCCAAAATGGAATACGATTTCCATTTCCGGCTACCACATCCGCGAGGCTGGCTCGACGGCAGCGCAGGAAATCGCCTTCACGATTGCCGACGGCATCGCATACTGCGAGGCGGCAATCAAGGCAGGACTGCACATCGACGATTTCGCTGGACGTCTTTCCTTCTTCTGGAATGCACATAACAATGTCCTCGAAGAGGTCGCGAAATTCCGCGCTTCCCGCCGCATCTGGGCAAAGGTCATGAAGGAACGCTTCCATGCGGAGAAGCCAAAGTCGATGATGCTCCGCTTCCACACGCAAACGGCAGGCTCAATGCTGACGGCACAGCAGCCGAACAACAACATTGTCCGCGTTGCACTCCAGACGGCCGCGGCTGTCATGGGCGGCACGCAGTCCCTGCACACGAACTCCCGCGATGAGGCGCTTGCACTTCCGACGCAGGAATCCGTCACGATTGCGCTTCGCACGCAGCAGATCGTTGCGTATGAGAGCGGCCTTGCCGATGTTATCGATCCGCTCGCGGGATCGTATTACGTCGAGTCCATGACGAACAAGATCGAAGCCGAGGCGTGGGACTACATCAAGAAGATTGATGAGATCGGCGGCGCTGTTGCGGCCATTGAGAAGGGCTACATCCAGAAGGAGATTCAGGACAGCGCCTACAAGTGGCAGATGGATGTTGAGTCCGGCGCCCGCGTTATCGTCGGCGTCAACAAGTTCCAGGTGGAGGAAGAGGCTCCGAAGAACCTCCTCCGCGTGGATGCTTCCGTCGGCGAGAAGCAGAAGGCTAAGGTCGAGGCGATGAAGGCAAAGCGCGACAACGCAGCCGTTCAGGCGGCTCTGGCTGACCTCAAAAAGGCATGCGCGGACGAGCACGAAAACCTCATGCCGCATATCCTTGCAGCGGTCAAGACCTATGCTACGCTCGGCGAGATCTGCGGTGTTATGCGTGAAGTCTTCGGCGAGTACGAGGCACACGTCAACCTGTAAGAAGCGGTTGTTTGGTGAATACACATGGGGCAGCGCCGCGGTGCGGCGCCGGCTCCCTTCAGGAGGAATATAAAAATGGCAGATAAAATCAGAGTGCTCGTTGCAAAACCGGGTCTGGATGGTCATGATCGCGGCGCTAAGGTCGTTGCGCGCGCACTGCGCGACGCCGGCTTTGAGGTCGTTTACACGGGACTCCGTCAGACCCCTGAGGAGATCGCTGAGGCGGCTCTCCAGGAGGACGTCAACGTTGTTGCAATGAGCATCCTTTCCGGTGCGCATCCGCACCTCTTCCCGACGGTCGTGAACCTCGTTCGCGAGAAGGGAATGAAGGATGTGCTGATCATCGGCGGCGGTGTTATCCCCGAGGGCGATATCCCCGCCCTCAAGAAGGCAGGTGTTGCCGAGGTCTTCACGCCGGGCACGCCGACCAGCGCGATTGTTGATTTCATCAAGGCAAACGTTAAGGCGTAACAGCGCCTTTTGAAAGGATGGATGACAGACAGAAAATGCTTCAGTCTGTCATCCATTCCCTTGTTTCTTATGGAGTCACTGCGCTGAGGAGGTGGGCATATGGATATTGCAGCAGAGGTGCTGAAGGGCAACCGCCTCGCACTCTCACGAGCCATCACGGCGATTGAGAACGAGCGCGAGAATGCTGTCGACATCATGAAAGCGCTCTATCCGCATACGGGAAATGCCTACGTACTTGGCATTACCGGCCCCCCGGGTGCGGGCAAAAGCACCATGACGGATAAGATTGCCAAGGAATACCGCAAACGCGGGAAAACGGTCGGCATCATCGCCGTCGACCCTACGAGCCCCTTTTCCGGCGGCGCTATTCTAGGCGACCGCATCCGTATGAACGACCTGACGCTCGACGAGGGCGTTTTTATCCGCAGCATGGGTACGCGCGGCAGCCTCGGCGGCCTCTCGCACAAGACTGCTGACGCGGTAAAGGTCATGGATGCTTTCGGCAAGGACGTTATCTTTGTCGAGACCGTTGGTGTCGGGCAGTCCGAGGTGGATATCGTACGGGCGGCGGACACTACGATGGTTGTGCTGATTCCGGGCATGGGCGACGATATTCAGGCCATCAAGGCGGGAATCTTGGAGATCGGCGATGTATTCGCCATCAACAAGTCCGATCTTGACGGTGCGGATAAACTCGTCCGTGAGATCAATATGATGCTGGATCTGGATGACCATATGTCCGACTGGCGTCCGCCCATCCGTAAGGTCGTCGCGAATCGCGGCGAAGGGATTGCGGAGCTGGTTGACACCGTTGAAGAACACCGTGCCCATATTGAGGGCAATGGGGTTCTCACAGAGCGGCGTACGCGCCGCACACGCGATGAGATGCTGGATATCCTGCATGCAGGTGTCCGGCGCAGCATCGAAGGCCGCATTATCAATACGGGGCGACTCGACGACTATGTGGCAAAGATCAAGGCGCATGAGACCGACCCCTATACGGTGGTCGGCGAGATCATGGCCGAAATGTTGGCATGAGGAAATACTGACGGCGGATGCCCCTCCAGAGGAGGATGACCGCATCAGACATTCCTCGACTCAGCTAGGAGGAAGTATCATGTTCAAGGTTCTGGGAGTGGATCACATCGGCGTTGCCGTTAAGGATCTCGAAGAGGGAAAGAATTTCTGGTCTGATGTTATCGGCATTGCCTGCACGAACCAGGAGACGGTTGCTGAGCAGAAAGTCACGACGACCTTCCATCCGACGCCGAACGGCAGCGAGATTGAGCTGCTCATCGGCACGGCGCCGGACAGCCCCATCACGAAGTACATTGAGAAGAACGGCGAGGGCATTCAGCACGTTGCGCTGCGCGTCGACAACATCGAGAACGCGATCGCCGATCTCATGGCGAAGGGTGTCCGTATGATCGATGAGAAGCCGCGTATCGGTGCGGGCGGCGCGAAGATCGCATTTCTTCATCCGAAATCGACGAAGGGCGTTCTCCTCGAAATCTGTGAACATGAGGATCGCTGAGGAGCGGCGTTTACCCGAAACACATTGCAAAGGAGCTTCGCACTCTGCGATGACTCCAAGTGTTTGACAGATATACAGGAGGGATATGATGTCCACAGTCCAGGAAAAAATTGAGCAGATGCTCAAAAAGAAAGAGCATCTCATGCTCGGCGGCGGCGAGAAGGCAATCGAGAAGCAGCACAGCAAGGGGAAACTCACAGCGCGTGAGCGCCTGAATATGCTCTTCGACGAGGATACCTTCGTTGAGCTCGATATGTTTGTGCGCCATCGCTGCACAAACTTCGGCCAGGAAAAGAAAGAGCTGCCGGGTGAGGGCGTTGTGACGGGCTACGGTACAGTCAACGGCCGTCTCGTTTACGCGTTCGCACAGGACTTCACCGTTGAGGGCGGCTCGCTCGGCGAAAAGCACGCACATAAGATCTGGAAGGTTATGGACCTTGCCATGAAGATGGGCGCACCCTGCATCGGCATCAACGATTCGGGCGGCGCGCGTATCCAGGAGGCAGTTGACGCACTTTCCGGCTACGGCGGCATCTTCTATCGCAATACGAAATCCTCCGGCGTTATTCCCCAGATCTCCGTTATCATGGGACCCTGCGCGGGCGGCGCGGTTTACAGCCCGGCGCTCACAGACTTCATCTACATGGTGAAGAACACGAGCCAGATGTTCATCACCGGCCCTGCTGTTATTAAGTCCGTTACGGCGGAAGAGGTTACGGCAGAGGAACTCGGCGGCGCGATGACGCACAACACCCGTTCCGGTGTTGCACATTTCGCTGCGGAGAACGATGAGGACTGCATTGATCAGATCCGCTATCTGCTCTCGTTCCTCCCGAGCAACAACATGGAGGAGACCCCGCATGTTGAGACGGGCGATGATCCGAATCGTCAGGATGAGAGCCTCAACACGCTCATTCCCGACAATCCGAATGCACCGTATGATATGAAGGACGTTATTCGCAGCCTCGTTGACAACGGCGAGTTCTACGAAGTACATGAGCATTTCGCAACGAACATCATCTGCTGCTTCGCACGTTTTGACGGCCGTTCGGTCGGCATCATCGCGAACGAGCCGAACGTCATGGCAGGCTGCCTTGATGTCGACGCGTCCAACAAGTCGGCGCGCTTCATTCGCTTCTGCGATGCGTTCAACATTCCGCTTGTCAATCTCGTTGACGTACCGGGCTTCCTGCCGGGTGTCGATCAGGAGTACAGCGGCATCATCCGTCACGGCGCAAAGATGCTCTATGCATACAGCGAGGCGACGGTGCCGAAGGTCACGGTCATCACGCGCAAGGCGTACGGCGGCTCCTACATCGCAATGTGCAACCGCGAGCTCGGCGCGGATCAGGTCATGGCTTGGCCGACCTCCGAGATCGCCGTTATGGGTCCGGCAGGTGCTGCAAATATCATCTTCCGCAAGGATCCGGATAAGGAGGCACGCACGGCAGAATACATCGAGGAGTTTGCAACCCCGTACAAGGCGGCGGAGCGCGGCTACATCGATATGGTCATCACGCCGAGCGAGACGCGCCCCTACATCATCACAGCGCTCAACGCACTTTCCAGCAAGCGCGAAGACAATCCGGCAAAGAAGCATGGGAACATTCCTCTCTAAAAGAGCGGGAGGTATCACAATGGCTACAAACGCTGTGGCACCGGAAATCGTCGCAGCGATTACTGCTGCCGTTCAGACGGCGGCGGGCGGCAAGGTCGTCGCTGTGCGCATCAAGCCTGCAGAGGTTTGGACGCTTGCCAATCGCAGCAACCTTTGAAGGGATTCTGCATGTGCAGATTTTCTTAGGAATATAAACGTTGGAGGAATTACACATGAAAAAGTTCAACATTACTGTCAATGGGACCGCTTATGACGTAGAGGTCGAAGAGGTACGCGCAGGCGGCGCTGCGGCTCCGGCTGCACCTCGTGCTGCTGCGCCGGCTCCTGCTGCTGCTCCGGCTCCGGCTGCAGCACCGGCAGCTCCGGCTCCGGCGGCTGCTGCAAAGCCTGTTTCCGCGGGCGAGCAGTCCATCGACGCTCCGATGCCGGGCAAGATCATCGAGGTCAAGGTTTCGGTCGGTCAGGCGGTCAAGGCCGGCGATACGCTCCTCATTCTCGAGGCGATGAAGATGCAGAACGAGATTGCCGCTCCGTCCGACGGTACGGTCAAGTCGATCAGCGTCTCTGCCGGACAGTCAGTCAAGGTGCGCGATCAGCTCGTCGTCCTCGGCTGATTTCATCGATAAAATATATCGGGAGCCCCAGATGGGGCTCCTTTTTTGTATCCTTGTCAACACGGCGTGAAAATGATAAAATAGAGCGGATATCATCTATTTTCTGAAACGATCAGAGGAGAGCTCTTCATGCATCTGAAGATCCGGATTCTTGACAAATACATCTTCCGGGAGGTCTTTTCTTCCTTTCTTTTTGCTATCTGTGCGTTCTCGGCGGTTTTCATCGGCTCGGGCACGCTTTTTCGCATTGCGCAGTATATTACGGACTACGGCGCGTCGCTGCCGTCGGTCATCAAGATCTTTGTGTTCAGTCTGCCCGGCGTTGTCATGTGGACGTTTCCGATGGCCATGCTGCTCGCGAGTCTCCTGACGTTTGGCCGTCTGTCGTCTGCGAGCGAGATCACCGCGATGAAGTCCTGCGGCATCGGGTTCGGACGCATTGCAGCTCCTGCCATCCTGCTCGGCTTTATCGTGAGCGTCGGAGCGATTTTCTTCAACGAACATGTCGTTCCCCGTGCAAATACGGCGTACCGCAACGTCATCTACTATGAGATCGAAGGCAACTCCGGCATGAAGTCGCAGGAGCATGTTATCATCAAGGAAATCGAGGAAGGACAGATCCGCCGCCTTGTCTATGCGCGCTCTTATGATGCGGAGCAGGAGCGGCTGACGGGAATCAGTCTGCAGGTATTCGGCGATGACGGCAAGGTTACTCATGTCGAGAATGCGGAGTATGCGGAGTGGACCGGCACAGAGTGGATCATGCACAACGGCGATGTCTACGACATCGCGGATGAGCATCTTGAGCGCCGTATGCGGTTTGAGACGCAGGTGCTTCCGGTGCAGAAGGATCCGCGTCAGATCATCCGGGAGCAAAAGGCGCCCGAGGAGATGACGATGCGCGAACTGCGCCATCAGATCGCCCTCATGCAGACGCAGTACGTCAATACGAGCAAGTTGGAGGCGGAGCTCTATCAGCGTGTTTCCGTTCCAATGGCGAGCCTCATCTTTACGCTGATCGGCGTTCCGCTCGGACTGCAGCCGACGCGCAACTCATCGTCGGCAGGCTTTGCGATGAGCGTCATCATTATCTTTTTCTACTATGCGCTGATGACGATGGGCAATGCGTTTGCGCGCGGGGAAGTCCTGCCGCCGATGCTTGCCGTGTGGATTCCGAACATCGTCGGCATCATTGCGGGAACCATTCTTTTGCGCCGCGCTTCGCAGTAATGAACGATCGTTTGCAGCATATCAACTGCAATTTTTTCACAAAGGGGTGACGCTTCTATGTACGGTATTACGCTTATTCTCGTCCTCGCTGTCGTCGGCGGCGTCATCGCATTCATCGGCGATCGTCTCGGAACACGCATCGGCAAGCGCAAGCTGTCGATTTTCGGACTCAGACCGCGTCACACCGCGGTGGTTGTCACCATATTCACGGGCGTCTGCATTACGACGGTCACGTTTGGCATTATGGCGGCCGTGTCCGAGAATGTGCGCACGGCGCTCTTTGGAATGGACCGGCTGAATGCCATGATCGCGGATACGCGTGCGGCGCTGGATTTTACTTCGGGAGAGCTGGAGCGTGCACAGAGCGCTCAGGAGAAGGCAAGCAGCGAGCTGGCAAAATCCGAAGAGGAGATTGCGCGGCTTGAGGGGGAGCAGTCTTCTTTGCGTGCAGAGTCCGACCGCCTCTCGGCGGGGAACCGGGCGCTGATGATGGAAAAAGAGGGACTGGTGTCGATCAACGGGCGCCTTGCGGGGGAAAACCAGAACCTGCAGGAAGACATTCGCACGCTCGGCATCCGTGCGCAGGAGCTGCGCGCAGGGATCCTCAATCTGCGCGAGGGGAATATTACCTATCAGGCAGGAGAGATCATCGCGAGCGGCATTATCCCGGCAGGCCTCAGTCACGATGAGATCGAGCGCGGCCTTGCAGGCATCGCGCAGCTCGGCACGCGCAACATCTCCGCGCGTCTCGGCGAGAACCATACCGATCAGGACATCTGGATCTATAGGCCGGAATACGAGGCTGCCATCCGTGCGATCGAAGAGAGTTCCGCCGACATGATCGTGCGCATTGTCGCGGCAGGGAATCTCGTGCGCGGCGATGAGATTCGCGCCTCTATCGAGCTCTATCCGAACCGCGTGATCTACCGTGACGGGGAGCTCATCATCGCGCGCGTCTACGCGCCCGAGGTGCTTGGCAGAGGCACCGAGCAGTCGGTGATGGCGTTCCTGCGCGAAGTCAATGCGGCAGCTGCGGCGAAGGGGATCCTTCCCGACCCGATCCGCGGAACGGTCGGCGTCATCGAGGGTGCCGAGTTCTACGCACTCGTGCAGGATCTTGCGGGGCGCACGGGGGCAGTCGTTATCTCGGCCTATGCGGACGGCGATACGGATGCCATGGGTCCCCTGCGGCTGAAATTCAAGATCGAAAATGAGAGCGGGGGCGGCACATGAGCGGTCCTGTCCTTGCGATTGACCCCGGCAGGGAGAAATGCGGCGTCGCTGTTCTCTCTGCCGAGGGAGCGATCCTCGTCCGGAAGGTTGTGGCAACTGCGGATCTCGGAAGCTGTGTCGGCGGTTTAATCGCGGCACATGAGCCGGCTGTCATTATGGGCAACGGTACGACGAGTGCGGAGGCGAAGACGCGTGTAGAGTGTCTCGGCGTGACGGTAACTCTTGCCGATGAATACCGCACGACGGACGAGGCAAAGCGTCTCTATTGGGACGTGCATCCGCCGCGCGGATGGCGCCGCTTCGTGCCGCGCGGAATGCTTGTGCCGCCGGTGCCGGTGGATGACTTTGTCGCTGTCATTTTGGCGCGGCGGTTTTTGGCGGAGCAGCAATCGCATTCTTCAATTGACAGCGTCTCTGTCCTGCGGTAAGATGATCAGAAGTGTATTCTATGGACTTCTGTTAAGGAGAACAATATTTCATGCCCGATCATGTTTTAGCATTTATGATTGCGCTTGGCATGGCGCTCATACTGACGCCCGCCGTCATCGCCTTTGCACGGCAGACGGGAGCGCTGGATAAACCGGATGCGCGCAAGGTACATGTACGCCCCATTCCGCGCATCGGCGGCATTGGCATCTATGCCGCATTTATGGCGTCGATTCTCGTGCAGCTTATTTTCGCTGACGTCACGCCGGAATTCATGACGAGTCTCATTGGACTCATGATCGGCGGCACGATCATTGTCGCCATCGGAATCATCGACGACTACTGCGATCTGCCGGCAAAGGTGAAGCTGCTCGGTCAGATCTTCGCGGCAGCGGTGCTTGTCATCGGCTTTGATGTGCGCATCGACGTCATCACCGATCCGTTCGGTGACTACATCTACCTCGAGTTCCTTGCGATTCCCGCGACGATTTTCTGGGTCGTGGGGCTGACGAATACGGTCAATCTGATTGACGGACTCGATGGCCTTGCGGCGGGCGTCTCTTCGATCGCCGCCGTTACCATTTTCCTCGTGGCGATGGAGGAGGGGATCCCCTTCGTCGCAATGGTTACCGCGGCGCTCGCGGGCGCTGCGGTCGGCTTTCTTTACTACAACTTCAATCCCGCACGTATTTTTATGGGGGATACGGGGAGTATGTTCCTCGGGTTTATGCTCGCGGGAATCTCCGTCGTCGGCGCGGTGAAGAGCGCAGCGACCATTGCACTCATTGTTCCGATTCTTGCGCTTGGCCTGCCGATTCTCGATACGACATTTGCCATCGTGCGGCGTGCACGAAACCATCGACCGATCTTCAAGCCGGACAAGGGACATCTGCATCATCGTCTGCTCGCACACGGGTTCACGCAGAAGCAGGCGGTGCTCCTCATGTATGTCGTCAGCGCGCTTTTCGGCCTCTGTGCGATCGCTCTTACGGCAGTCAGCACACAGGCGGCGGCTCTCATCATTCTGATCGTTGCCGCTGCGGTACTTGTCGGCGCGCGCAAGCTGGGCATTCTCCAGCTGGATGTGCCGCAGCAAAAATAACCTTTACGATTTCATTCCAGAGAGGAGCAGAGGAAGAATGACCGGCAAAATCAAAGTCATGTCGATCTTTGGCACGCGTCCCGAGGCGATTAAGATGGCGCCCGTTGTCATGGAGCTCATGCGTCATGCAGATGAGATCGAAACGCGGACGCTCGTCACAGCACAGCACCGCGAGATGCTTGATCAAGTGCTGCGTCTCTTCCACATTGTTCCCGATTACGATCTGAATATCATGGCGGCAGGGCAGACGCTCTTTGACATCACAACGCGCGCAATGATGGGCATCAACGAGGTGTTCCAAAAGGACCGCCCCGATCTTGTCCTCGTCCACGGCGATACAACGACGACCTTTGCCGGCGCGCTCGCCGCGTACTATCATCAGATTCCCGTCGGGCATGTTGAGGCGGGACTTCGGACGCACGATATCTATTCCCCCTTTCCGGAGGAGATGAACCGACGTCTCACGGGCGGCATCGCGACACTGCACTTCGCGCCGACTTCGACGGCGCATGCGAATCTTGTCGCGGAGGGCGTGCCGGAGCGCCGCATCTTCGTTACGGGAAACACGGTGATCGATGCGCTGCATCATACTGTTCGCCCGGACTATGTGCTCCCCGAGGGACTTGCACAGGTCGACTTTGCGAACCACCGCGTGCTTCTCGTCACGACGCATCGGCGCGAGAATCTCGGCGAACCCATGCGGCATGTCTATCGCGCGATCCACGATATTGTCGACGAGCTGGACGATGTGGAGGTGATCTTTCCCGTTCACCGCAATCCGAAGGTGCGCGAGATCGTTCGGGAGGAACTCGGGGGGCTCGCGCACGTATATCTCATCGACCCGCTTGACTATGAACCGTTTGCGAACCTCATGGCCCGTGTTGATATCGTGCTCACGGATTCAGGCGGCATTCAGGAGGAGGCCCCCTCGCTCGGAAAGCCGGTCCTCGTGCTGCGCGATACGACGGAGCGTCCCGAGGCAGTTGCTGCGGGGACGGTGCGCCTCATCGGGACGGACGAGCAGCGCGTCTACAACGAGACGATGCGTCTCCTCACCGAGCCGACCGCGTACACGCATATGGCGGAGGCGGTGAATCCCTACGGCGACGGAGAGGCGGCACGCCGCATCATCGAGGCGATTCTCTACCACGCGGGGAAAATCGCCGCACCGCCGGAGCCGTTCCGCAGCGAATAGGGCGGCAGCGGCCGGAAGGAGGAGCTCATGGAGCAAAAGCCATCGCAGACACCGTCGGGCATGACGGATGCACTGCGCGCCTTTGGCCTCTTGTCGGGCGTCGGCATTTATTTTCTCGTCTTTCTCGGCATCTTTATCTATTTTGGGAAATGCGCAGACGACTTCTTCGGCACGGGGCGCGTCTGCACCATCATCGGCATTATTCTCGGCTTCCCTGCGGCGATTTATTCGCTCTATCGTCAGCTGAAATACTATAAGATTGTATAATTGGTTTGCGTTACAGTGCTCCGCAAAGAAGACGGACTTTGCGGAGCATTTTGTTGTATTTTATGATATACTTTAGAAAATGATCATTGGATGATTGCCGCGTCATAGTCGGCCTGAGAGGAGCATGCAGGATGTTTGGCATCATTGTGGGAACGCATGGGAGATTTTCTGAGGAAATTATAAAGTCCTGCGAGATGATCTGTGGTCCGCAGGAAAATGTGCGCGCTGTGACGCTTGTTCCGGGCGAGGGCCCCGACGACATGGCGAAGAAGTACGAGGCGGCCATTGCGGAGCTTGACTGCGCGGATGGGGTGCTCTTTCTGAACGATCTTTTCGGCGGCAGCCCGTACAATGCCGCCTGCCGTCTGGCTGCATCCAACGAGATGTATGGTGTCGTCGCGGGGCTCAGCCTGCCTATGCTGATCGAGATGGTCAGCGCCCAGCTCACCGGCGGACCCTATGACATCCTGGCACTGATGGAGCGTGCAGCCGAGGCGGGCCGCAGCGGCACGCAGCTCTTCCATGCGTCGCGCATGGAAGAGGAGGCCGACGACGATCTTTGAGCGCGTCTGATTTTCCGATCGAGGGCGCCCGGAGGGGGATTTTTATGGCAAAGGTGAAATATCGCTGGGCGACGTTGGGCTGCGGTGTGATCGGACATCAGCTCGCACAGGCGATGCGCCGGCTGGGGGGAGGACTGTATTCCGTCGCCAACCGGACGCAGGAAAAGGCCGAGGCATTTGCCGCGCAGTACGCGATCTCGAAGGTCTATGCGCGGATGGAGGATGTATTCGATGATCCCGATGTGGACATTATCTACATCTCCACCCCGCACAACACGCACATCAACTATCTCCTGCCGGCGCTCTCCGCCGGCAAGCATGTTCTCTGCGAGAAATCCATCACGCTGAACTCCGACGAGCTGGCACAGGCAGTCGCCTGCGCGCGGGAACACGGCGCGGTGCTCGCGGAGGCGATGACGATCTACCATATGCCCGTCTATCACAGGCTCCACGAAATCATCGCATCCGGCTCCCTCGGGCCGCTGCGCATGATTCAGATGAATTTCGGCAGCTACAAGGAATACGATATGAAGAACCGCTTCTTCAATCGTGCGCTTGCAGGCGGTGCGATGCTGGACATCGGTGTCTATGCGCTGTCCTTTGTCCGCTGGTTCCTCTCGTCTCCGCCGACAGAGGTGCTCTCGCAGGTGAAGTATGCACCGACGGGCGTCGATGAGCAGGCAAGCATTCTCCTCAAGAACAGAGAGGAGGAGATGGCGGCCGTCACGCTCTCTCTGCATGCAAAGCAGCCGAAGCGCGGAACGGTCGTGTTTGACCGCGGCTATATAGAGATGTTCGAGTATCCGCGCGGGGAGAAGGCCCTCATCACGTGGACGTCAGACGGACGTACAGAGGAGGTCGCTGCCGGCAGCACGGCGGAGGCACTCTGCTATGAGGTGCTGGACATGGAGGCGGCGGCTGCCGGCACGCGCAACGATATGCATCTCGACTATACGATGGATGTGATGGATCTCATGACAAAGATCCGCCGCTCGTGGGGAATGAAATATCCCGAAGAAGAGTAGGGAAAGACGCAGAGCCGCTGCGGGGAGAACGTTTCTGCAGCGGCTTTTTCGCATGGTTCTTTTGATTGCACGGGGAACGAGTCTTTGTTATAATGAGGAAGATTGTATACAAGAGAAGAGGTGATGGGATGATACGGCTGATTTTTTCGGATATGGACGGGACGCTGCTGGATGAGAACGGGAAACTGCCGGAGGGATTCGGCGATCTGTACCAGCGGCTGAGGGAGCGCGGGATCCGCTTCGCGCCTGCATCGGGGCGGCAGTATTCCTCGCTTTTGCAGACATTTGCGCCATGGCAGGAGGAGCTGATCTTTGTCGCCGAGAACGGCACGATGGTCATGGAGCGCGGCAGGGAACTCTTCTCGCGTACGGTGGATCGCGCGCTTGCCCTTGACGTCATGCGGACGGCCGGAGAACTCCCCCATGTGGGCAGTGTGTTCTGCGGAAAGAAGGGCGGTTATCTGCACGCGGACGACGATGCACCGGCGTTTCGTGCGGAGCTTGCGAAATACGTCACGCAGACAGCGATTGTGGATGACTTCGGCGCTGTGGACGACGAACCGATCAAAATGTCGTTCTGTGATTTCACGGGCAATGCGGAGCAGACCATTCTTCCCATCATGCGGCAGTATGCGGATCGTCTGCAGGTTACGCTCTCGAGCACCGAGTGGGTCGATCTCTACAGTCGGGGCGTGAATAAGGGCGTCGCCGCGGCCAAGATTCAGGCACGGCTGGGTATTGCGCCCGAGGAGTGTGCTGCGTTCGGCGATTATGAGAACGATCTCGAGCTGATGGACGCCGTCGGATACAGCTTTGCGATGGAGAATGCTCTGCCCGAGGTGAAGGCACGTGCGCGCTACCTCGCGCCGAGCAATCGCGCGCACGGGGTTATGGAGGTCTGCGAGCGCATTCTCGCGGGCGAATTTGACTGAGGTAATCTATGCGTTTTGATTATCATATGCATCTGGAGTACGGCTCCTATGACGAGGACTATGCGGAGGGATTCTTCCGCGCGGCGGCGGAGCGCGGCGTTGATGAGATCGGATTCTCGGAGCACGCGCACACATTCCCGGAGTTCGAGCAGCTCTACTATGACGATCTCATTCTCGACGACAGCTTTGTGGGCGCGTTCCAGCGCAAATGGCTGAAGACAAATAAGTTCAAGTATACGCTCGATGAATATTTTTCCTTCATCGAGAAGCTGCGCAAGAAGCACAAGGTGCTCGCCGGCATCGAGGTCTGCAATTTTCAGGATCAGGAGGCTGCCGCAAAGATTCTGCGCGCCTATCCGTTCGACTACATTATCGGTTCGGTGCATTTCCTGCACGGCTGGGCGTATGATACGGCGGCGATCAAGGCGGAGTGGGACAACCACCCGCTCACCGATATTTACGAATGGTACGCGCAGGAGGCTGAAAAGCTCGCTGCAGCGGGGCTCTACGATGCGCTCGGACATCCGTTCAACATCCGCCTCTATCGGTATTTCCCCGATTTCGATGTGACGCCGTACCTTGCGCGTGTGGCGCGTGCGATGAAGGCTGCGGACATGATCGTCGACCTCAATACGGGGACGTACTACCGCTATCCGATCGAGGAGTTCTCACCGTATCCGGATTTCATGCGCATGGCGAACGCCAGCGGGCTGCCGATCATCACGACTTCGGACGCGCATAAGCCTGAGGACTGCGCGCGCTACAACGAGGAAGCGGTGCAGTATGCGCGCTCCTTCGGCTATCGGGAGCAGATCCGATTTACAGGCGCGCGCGGGCGGGAGCGGGTCGCACTCCGCTGATTCCATAAGAAAGGAGAGCAAGAGATGAGCACAAAGATAAAATATGGAACGGGGCTGCTGCTGGCGCTGTTTTTCCTGCTCGTTCTGTGTCCCTCGGCCTTTGCTGAGGACGGCCGGGCGTGGACGTGGCTGAGCTCCAATGACAAGTATTCGAAATTCTACGCGCCGGCCTCGGTGCATGTGATGCAGGGGGCAACGGCAGCGGGCACGGGCAAGACGGTGGCGACGGCAATCGAGGCGGAGATCAAGACCTCGTTCAGCTATGAGGGCGCGGAGGAGACTATCCGCAACTATAAGATCGGGCATGTGATCTCCAACCCAGGGCAGCTTTCCTATGCTGTTGCGCAGGTGCGCGTGTCTCCGCAGAACCGGACTCTGCAGTATCTCGGAGAGACGTTCTATGATAAGGCCGGCAAAGTCCTCTGGTCCAAAGGCAAGGGGACGGAAAAGGAAATGAATTCTCAGCAGTTCGATGAGGAATTCTATGCAGCCATTATCGACACCGTCTTCCACCAGGGCGAGATGAAGCGCCTGCGTGCCGACGACCGCTGGATTGTGCTTTGGTCGGATGAGAACGCGAAAGGCGTCAAGACGCAGGTGACGGCAGACACCTCGACGATGCGCCGCATGCGGGACAATCTTATCTTTTGGGCGTGGACTGAGGTGCGTGATGCGGACGGCAAAGCGGTCGAGATCAAATTTGACAAACGTGCAGTGAACCTGCCCCAGGGCACGGAGCGCATCGTTACGGGCCGTTACTGGACGCCGGCGGGCGGATGGCAGACGCTTGACGACGGCTATGAAGGAGCCTATCGCATGATCACGCGCGGCGCCCCCGAGGAGCGCGGGCTCATTCGCCTGCGCGCTTTTGCGAACGGTTACAGCACATGGGTCACGCGATATCAGATCCGATGAGTTTTGAGTGAAAGGGCAGCACATACAATATGCCGATTAAGATACCCAATAATCTGCCTGCGGCCAACATTCTAGAGGGCGAGAACATCTTCGTCATGAATGCGGCGCGTGCGTACAGCCAGGACATCCGTCCGCTGCGGATTCTCATACTGAATCTCATGCCGATCAAGGATGTGACGGAGACGCAGCTCCTGCGCCTCCTCGGCAATACGTCGCTGCAGGTAGAGGTGGACTTTATCTACACGGAGTCCTACATCCCGTCGCACACGCCGCGCGACTATCTTACGGAGTTTTACGGAACCTTTGCCGAGGTACGGCATAAAAAATACGACGGATTTATTATTACCGGCGCGCCGGTTGAGCAGCTCCCGTTCGAAGGCGTTGCGTATTGGGATGAGGTCTCTGAGATCATGCAGTGGAGCCGCAAGCATGCCTACTCGACATTTCACGTATGCTGGGGCGCACAGGCGGGGCTCTACTACCACTATGGGATTCCGAAATACTGGATGGACAAGAAGATTTTTGGTGTCTATGAACACCGCCTCTGCGTTCAGCATGAGAGCCTCCTGCGCGGCTTTGACGATACGTTCTACGTACCGCACTCACGCCATACGGAGACGCGGCGCGCCGATATCGAGCGCGTGCCTGAGCTGACGATCCTCTCCGAGGGGGATGCGGGTCCCTACATCATTGCGAATCTGAAGCGGCGGCAGTTCTTTATCACGGGGCATGCGGAGTATGATCCGCTGACGCTCAAGGCGGAGTATGACCGCGATCTTGCGGCGGGGATGCATCCGGACATTCCCCTCAACTACTATCCGAAGGATGATCCGAGCCGGCCGCCGATCGTGCGCTGGCGCAGCGTCGCGCATCTTCTCTTTGCGAACTGGCTGAACTACTACGTCTACCAGGGAACGCCGTATGAACTCGACAGCCTTGACAATACGGAAGATTAGCCGCGGACTCCGGCCGCTGCACGAACTCCTATTCAGTAAAAATTCAGCTTCTAAGAATACCATAGACAGCATTGATGACACTGATTTGATGGGAGCGATTTGCGTGCAAAAACGATGGGGTGCGGTATTTTCTGTCTGCGCCGTTCTGTTGATGGGGACTCGTCCGGCCGATGCCGAGGAGGTTCCGAAGCACATCTATGAATGGGTGCAGTCCACCGCACGGCAGGGTTATTTTTTTAACAAAGAACAGATCCAGTATGCTTCGGATGCACACGGTCACATCGATCTCACGAAGCTCGTAGTGCCGACCCTGCGCATCTATGACAATATCCAGATTCAGGACGTCGTCTCCAAGCGGCGCTGGCGGATGCTGCCGCTCGACGGCTATGGCGACCTCTCGGGTGCTGCGGAGTATCTTCTGATCGATTTGCGCGCAGGCGTTGTCCATGTCACCGCGCATGAAGATCTGGATAGTCGATGGGGAACCCTTTCGCGCGAGGAGAATACGAAGGAGTTTACCCTTTCCTCACTTTCGGACAAGGATGTCGAGAAGAAATTCTTTGACGCGATCATCGCCTACGCGGCTGCGCACCAGGACGAGCTGATCCAGTGCTCGCACGGGATATTGAGCGAGTCCGACCGTGCGAAGATTGAGGCGCAGAAGAAGAAACTCGCAAAGGAACACGATAAGACCACGGGAAAGGCATCGAAAAAGGCAAAAAAAGAGAAAAAGAAGAAGAAAGAATAGCAGATAAACTGCCGCTCCAAAAACAAGGGGCGGCAGTTGTTTTTTCTGGCTTTTTCCGCAAAAACAAGGTATAATGAAAACAAAAACAATACAGTGAAGGAAGGGGCACCGCATGACAGACAAGGAATGGATGCAGCTTGAACTGAGCCGCATGGTAAAGGCCGAAGGCGGTAAGGTCAGTGTCGAGCGGATGACGGAGATTGTCTCGGAGCTCAACCAGCGTCTGCGCGAGAATCCGAATTTACCGCGCGAGGAGAATGCGCCCACAGCCGACGAGCTGATCGCGCGCGCTCGTCAAACGACCGGAGAGGAGCGCTATCAGATCATCAAAGAGGCGCTCCGCATCGAGCCGGACAATATCACGGCGGCGTGCATGGCGGTCGAGTATCTCGCCAAGAATGCGGACGACCGCGTGCGCCACTATGAGGATCTGACCCGCAAAGCGACAGCTCGTCTCGAGGCGGAGGGGATGTTCAGCGCGGAGAATATCGGCAAATTTTGGTCGATGCCCGCGACGAAGCCCTACATGTTCCTGCGACTCTCGTACATCGATGCGCTTGCCGAGGCACGCAAGCTGCGCCTCGCGGCGAAGGAGTGCGAGGAGATGCTGCGCCTCTCGGAGAATGACGGGCTCGGCCGCCGCTATCAGCTGATGTTCATCTATGCGACGATTGAGGAGGGCGATGCGGCGATCAAGCTGTATCAGCGCTACGAAGAAGGCGTCGCGATGATGTATCTGCCGCTGGCGATGCTCTTCTATCGCCTCGGCAAGATGAAGATGGCCCGCAATTTCCTCAATGAACTTGCGGCCGTCAACCATGACACCGAGGCATTCTTTGCGCGCGGTGCGGCCGGCGATTTGCCGAGGCGCGCTCCGGGACGGCATGCGGGCTCGTTTGCCATCGGGACAATGGAGGAGTTTGGGGAGGCCGTAACGGACAACCGTTTTGCCTTTGTCGGGATGGAAGCATTCTTTGAATGGGGACTCAGCGAGCTGCGCGGGGAGCAGGAACATGCCTGAGTCCTTCCGACTGGTCAGATATGTCGTATACCTGTGCGCAGCAGCCGTTCTGTCGATGCCGGTTCCCGTGCATGCGGATCTAGCGATCGGGGGAGATGCAGCGACGCCTGAATACTGGCTGCAGGCCGACGGTGATCGGCCGATTCTGACGTTGGAAGAGATCGCGGAGGTCAACCGCAGGATTGCAGAGAAGAGCGGCGGAGTGCATGATCTGACCGCTGTTCCTGCGCGCCTTTCGGGCGCGGATGTGCAGATGTGCATCCGCCAGGCAGCGCAGGATTTCGCAGAGGAGACCCTGCCGGAACTCTATGCCGGAGGGCAGCCGCTCTCTGCAGCGGAGTGGAACGCCGTGCGGGAAAATCGTGCGCTTGATGCCGTCGGAGCGACCGTGGACGTGCGTTATGCGATCGCTCTGGAGCGTGCCGACATCCGCCTGCTCCCCACCGCTGCCGGATGGTACGAATCACCCGATGATACGAGGTATGATTCGCTGCAGGGGACGGTGATTGACCCCGGCGAGGCGGTTCTGGTGCTGCATACCTCCCGGGACGGGGCGTTTGCCTTCGTCGAGACGCGCGACTATTACGGCTGGGCAGTAACAGAGAAGCTTGCATATGCAGAGCGGGAGCCATGGCTCTCATTTCTTGCGCCGAAGCACTTTGTTACAGTGGCAATGCCCCGGCTGCAGCTGTGGGCGAGAGAACGGAGTCTGCTCTATCAGCTTGGAGCAAAGATTCCAACGAGCGAATCCTCTGAGGCAGCGCGTCGTATCATTGTTCCGCTGAGAGATGTCGGGGAGCATTTCGTCAACGGACACATGTGGGTCCGCACTGAAGGCATGTCGATAGATGAGATGCTGCCCGAGGGACGGCTGCCGCTGACGCACAACAACTTGATCCGGCTCGCCTTTTTGCCGCTCGGTATGGAGTACGGATGGGGCGGTGCCAATGAGGGAATGGATTGTTCCTCCTACGTGCAGAACATCTATCGCGCGATGGGGATTGAACTGCCGCGCGATGCGGATCTGCAGGAGAAGGCCTGTACACTCGTGCCTCTTACGGGGCTAACGCGGGAGGAGCGTTACCGCCGGCTTGCGGAGGCTCCGCCGGGCGCGCTGCTGTTCCGGCCCGGTCATGTCATGCTCTATCTCGGGCAGGATGCGGGAGGGGCTCCGCTCGTGATTCATGACATCAGCAGCTACTATGAAGGCGGCGAGAAGCAGTATATTCGAAAAGTCGTCGTCTCGCATCTTGATTTTTTGAACGCACGCGGCGCCGCGGCGATCGATACGCTTGACGCGATCGGCTTGGTCGTTCCGGCGCGATAAGATATGGGGACAATGCCCTCAGAGCAGGGCGAATTTGGAGGGGACCGATGGGACTTTTTGACGGATTTCAAGGCGGTGAAAAAACTGCCGTAATGAGTATGTACGACGCGATTAAGGCGGAGCTCGACCGGCACGAGTGGAATTACGAGGAAAGCGAAGAGAGCGGGGAGAATCGCCGAGAGCGGTATATCTATATGCGCAACGAGCTCGAGAACGACGAGCCCGTGACCGTAGTCATTGCAATACGCGAGTATGATCATGCGGACGGCTTTATCAAGATCAAGATCTACGATATCGCCTATCTCGAGGAGGACGGCGACCGCGCGGCGCTGCTTGCGAAGATCAATGCGTGGAACGGTGAGTTCCGCTATGCGAAATTCTGCCTGGATCGCGATCAGGATGTGGTGGTCGATATTGATCTTCCGCTTGATCTTCATGAGGGAACCTTTCAGCCGGAGAGCATCATGTCAATGATGGCACTGGGCATGAATATCGTGGAGAAGGTCTACGATGATTTGATGGGCCTCTGCACGCGCGGACACAAGCCGCGCCCGCAGGAGTAAAAAAGAGATTCGAAATACGCAGGTTGAATGGAGGAATCCAATGGGACTTTTTGACGGCTTCAGCGGGAGTGAGGAAGGGCTCAAGAACAGCGCGTTTGAAGCGATCAAGGCAGAGCTTGACAAGCAGGATATGAAATACGGCGAGGATGTGACGGAGGACGGCGAGGACCATATCATCCGCATGCGCCAACAGCTTGACAACGGCAGCGTCGTGAGTATTGCGATCGTTGTCACGGAGAACGGCGATACGAACGATTTTATCAAGATCAAATATTTTGGACTTGTACGTCTTGAGGAGAACTCAGATCCGAAGGTTTTTCATGAAAAACTCAACGAGTGGAACAGTCAGTACCGCTACGTAAAATTTGTCGTCGATGACGACCGCGATGTCGTGGTGGATATCGATCTGCCGCTTGATCTGCACGTAGGTGTGTTCCAGGCGGACAGCTTTATGGCGATGGTCGGCGTCGGGCTGCAGGTGCTCGAGGAGGTCTATCCGGAACTAATGAAGCTGCGCTGGGCGTGAGCTTTGATAGAAAACGGGCTGCATCCTCAGGATGCAGCCCGTTTTCTATGCGCGATTAGCTCCGTTTTGTATGGTCGATCTGCGGGATTTTCAGCCCTCGGCGCAGATAGCTTTGCTGGAGCTGATAGATGCTCTGGACGAGGTGCTCGCGTTCGCGTGTCGACAGCGCGTCGCCGAAGGCTACGCCGATGTGGTAGGTCATGCCGAGGTTGGTCTCGATGGGCGTTGCCCGCCGAATCGTGCCCTCGGTCTCGAGCGTTCCGATGTGCGGGAGTTCGGGAACGCGCACGACGATGCGTTCGTCCAGGATCAGCGGTTCGTCATGGACGAAACAAAGGCCGCCGCCGCTGATATCGATGAGATGTACCTCACGGTAGTCCGTGAGGCTCGCATGCTCTCCCGGCAGTTTTACCTCGATCGTCATCGGAATGGGGACGCGGACAAACTCGCGCAGCTGAATCCGCTCGGCGCTTTTCGGGAGGTCAAGATACCAGATCGTATCCGGCAGCTGGGAAGCCGCATGATAGGCGGAGAAGAAGTGATAGACGCAGCCGGCTCCCGTAAGGTGGCACTGAAATACCTGTCCGGGCTGGGGTGTGTCGACAAATTTTCCGACGGGGATATCCAGCCGCACGGCAAGGGCACCGATGGGATGCCCGGCCTTTTGTTCCTCCTCGCTGCATTCGAGTGACCCGTAGTAGTCGATGCCGAGCCCCGGTTCGATGATGTGGATCGAAGCCCCGTGCTTTAGAAGCGCGGTGAGTTTGTCCCCCTCGATCATGGTGTCAGATCCTTTCCATGATGAAATATTTTTATATTAAATAAGGATAACAAAGTATGACGGCAAAGTCAATTTCACAGCGCAAGAAGGAGCGGATTCCTTTGACTTTGCCGTTTGTTCGGGATATAATAACAATTGGTGAATTATATCATCGTATTCAAAATACAGGAAAAGGAATTGGGTGGACGCGATGGCGATGAAGATAGACAGCAGCATCTCGCGGAGCACCTCGCTCACGATGCCGCGCACAGAGAGTGAGACGGGGGTACGCGGCGCTGCGGCAGATTTCAGCACGGAACTGGCAGATCAAGAGTCGTCGATGTCGCGTGAGGCGATGGATCGCCTGCTCGAACAGATTGACGAGCAGGGGGCGCGTCTTTCGAAGTCGCCGACCTATGAGGAGCTGCGTTCCTATCGTTCGCTCATCCAGAGCTTTATCGGCGAGGCCGTGGACGGTATGTACGAGCTGCACACGCAGGCGGGATGGGACCGCCTCGGCCGCCAAAAGGTCTATACCTCTGTGCGCAAGATTGACAAGAAGCTCGAGGAGATGGCCGAGAAGATCCGGCTCGGACAGGCGAGTCAGCTCGATATCATTGCGAGCCATGACGCCATCCGCGGACTGCTCGTCGATCTCTATATGTGATGGCGCGCATCAAAAAATCACCGTTGCCGGCGGAGGAAGGGAGCGTACGCGAGGAATTCCCGAAGGACTGGTCGGATATCCGCGGACATGCGGAGATCATTCGCCGCCTGCGCTTCCTCGCCGCGGCAGAGCGTCTGCCGCATGCGCTGCTGTTTACGGGCGCGGAGGGCGTCGGCAAACGGCGTACGGCGCACGTGCTTGCGCGAACCCTGCTCTGCGCGAAGGGGGGCGATGCTCCCTGCGGACACTGCGATTCCTGTCGTACGATGGAGGCGGGGGTGCATCCTGACTATTTTGAGGCGGTGCCGGAGGCGCGCGGCAAGGGCGCAGCTGCGATCCGTACCGATGCTGTGCGCGAGATTCTCGTCGCGGCATCCGGCGCGCCGATCAGTGCGCGTCGGCGCATCATTCTCATCGACGATGCCGACCGCATGAATGAGACGGCGGCAAATCGTCTGCTCAAGACGCTCGAAGAGCCGTCGGGCGAGGTGATTTTCATCCTTGTGACAAGCGCCTGCGAGGCGATCCTGCCGACCATTCGTTCACGTGCCGTGCGCATTGCGTTCGGTGCGCTGCCGCGCACGGAGCTCGAGACTGCGCTCGCGGAGCGGGGAACAGACAACGGGGAGACGATTGCTGCCCTCGCGGACGGCAGCCTGGGGCGCGCCTATGCGCTTGCGGCAGAGGGGCTTTCTCTGCGCGATGATGCGCTGCGCGTCTTGGCGGAGCTGCCTGCGCTCAGCATGGAGGATATTTGGCGGTACGCAGAGAAGATCGGCGCGTATACCCATGAGGAGCGAAGGGCTTGGCTGGGTTATTTTCAGACGGCCATGCGCGACTTGCTGCTTCTTCTCGAAGACGGGACGGCATCGCAGCTCTTTCATCCCGATCGCCGCGCTGATCTTGGCGCACTCCTTGCGCATATGCTGCGGCCGCAGATCTTTGCGCTCTTGGATGAAAGCAGGAAGCTCCTGCGGCGCTTCGATGCGAACGTGAATCCGGCGCTGCAGGCAGAGGCATTTTTGATACGAGCACGACAGCAATTCATATGAATTGTTTATATATATCGAGGAGGAAGTTTTGCAAACGATTGTTGGTGTCCGCTTTAAATCGGCGGGCAAGATATACTCATTCGGCCAGGGATCGCTGGCTGTCGCCGAGGGCGACCATGTCATCGTGGAGACGGCGCGCGGCATGGAGTGCGGCAAGGTGGTGACGGGCCCGCGCGAGGTGCCGGATGAATCCGTGCCGCCGAATCTGCGCATCGTGCACCGTATTGCCGACGCATCCGATCTTGCGCGCATCGATGAGAATCGGACGCGTGAGCGCGAAGCGCGTACGGTCTGCGAGGAGAAGATCAAAGAGCTCGGGCTCAAGATGAAACTCGTTGACGTTGAGCTGACGTTCGATCTCTCGAAGATGACGTTTTACTTCACCGCGGATGGGCGCGTAGACTTTCGTCAACTCGTTCGCGAGCTTGCGGGCGTATTCCGCACGCGCATCGAGCTGCGTCAGATCGGCGTGCGCGACGAGGCGAAGATGATGGGCGGCATGGGATGCTGCGGGCGGCCGCTCTGCTGTGCGACCTTCCTCGGCGACTTTGTTCCCGTCTCCATCCGCATGGCAAAGGAGCAGAACCTCTCGCTCAACCCGACAAAGATTTCGGGCATCTGCGGGCGCCTCATGTGCTGCCTGAAATATGAGAACGACGGCTACGGATGCGGCGGCTGCATGAAGGAGAAGAAAGAAGAATACACCCCCGTGCAGAATGACCGCGTCGTCGCAGAGAGCGGCGAGGGGCGCATTGTCGCGCTGAACGAGCAGCGTCATATGGCGACCATCCTCATGGATGACGGGAAAACGGTGGTTGCCTCGTGGGACGACATTGCCAAGGCGGATGCCGCGGAGGGAGCGGGCGGCTGCGCATGCCCGCATCGGCTGCAGGCGAGCGCGCAGCATACGCTCCCGAAAGAACAGAGAGAACCGCGCGAGCGCCGTTCCGGCGCCAAACATCGGCGTGACCGGAGCGAGCGGGCATCGGACGGCAATCGCCGCGCGCAGAATCCGAAGCGGAAGCCGCGGCGCACGCCGCGCCCGCAGCACAGCGACGAAGTCTATGAGTGACGCGGAGGCTCTGCGGCCAAATGAACGGATCGATGATCTGTGTACAGGCGGGCGCCGGATCATCCAGCGGACCGACGAATTCTGTTTTTCGATGGACGCCGTACTGCTTGCGCATTTCCCGCGGCTCACAGGACGGGAGCATATCCTTGATCTCGGCACGGGCACGGGGGTCATTCCCCTTCTCGCTGCGGACGGAGCTGCGCAGATCACAGCGGTTGAGCTGAATCCCGTGCAGGCGGCGCTCGCTGCACGGAACGTACAGCTGAACGGCCTTTCGGAGAAAATTACGGTGCGGGAGGGCGATTATCGCGACCCTTCCGCACTTTTTGCATGTGCGGTATTCGACCTCGTCTTTGCGAACCCGCCCTATCGCCCTGTTGCAAGCGGTGCTGTCAGCATAGGAGACGGACGTGCGGCAGCGCGGCACGAGATCACGGCGACGCTTGCCGATACCGTGCGTGCGGCGGCATATGCCCTGCGGCATGGGGGAAGGCTCGCGATGGTTCATCTCCCCGAGCGGCTCGGAGAGCTTGTGCTCGCGCTCACGGCCGAGGAACTCGCCGTCAAACGACTGCGTATGGTACAGCCGCGCGCGGACAAGGCGCCGAATCTTCTCCTCCTCGAGGCAGTGAAGGGCGCAGCTCTTGCAGGAATGCGTCACGAGCCCGCGCTCATCGTGCGCGACGCAGAGGGGAACTACACCGCTGAGATCCGTGAGATTTACGGCGGCAGTATCTAAAGAACCGGAAGCAACGAGAAAACGGGACCGATGTACAAAGTCAAAATCGACCTCTGTACATCGGTCCCGTTTTGTGTCTATGAACGGTGTTATCGTTTCCCCTCTGCCTTTGCCATAAACGTATCGGATGTGACAGCGAAGCGTGTGTGCGTGCCGGAACCAATCTCCTCGCGCTCGTCGTACGCCGTTACGCTCAGCGCGACGGCGCGTCCGTCAACTGCCGTTACCTCGGCGACAGCGCGCACGGCGAGACCAACCGGCGTCGCTGCGCGGTGCTTGATGTGGAGTTCCGTACCGACCGTCGTCCAGCCGTCGGGGCATTCGCGCTGGCAGAGCTCTGCGGCCGCGCGTTCCATCAGGGCCGCCATGGCAGGTGTCGCATACACCGCGAGAGACCCGCTTCCAACCGTCGCTGCGGTATTCTCTTCGGTTACTTTCCCGTGCGCCTCGTGCGTCATGCCGACGGCGATACTGCTTGTAAAGTCCATGTGATCCGCTCCTTTTTTGATCTGTCATCATTATAAGCGCCGTGCGCATGGATGTCCAGAGGAATCGAAAATGCACGCGCCCATAAAATATAGTTAAGCATATAAAATGAAAACTGTATACAGATTAGGAGAAATGTTGATTTGCTGTGATAAATAAATATTGTGAAAAGAATACAATTAGAAATCGTGTTGACACGATGAAAACGCTCATGTATCATGATAAATAGATATACAATGCTTCTTTTATACATAGCCGAAAGGTGTGTATCATTCCGCTGCTGTGAAGGGGTTCTTGTATGAGAGGGGATAGGAGATATGTTCAACGGATTGAAGGGCCGGCGTCGGCTGGCACTCTATGTGGCCTTGGGCTTGTCCGCCGGGAGCGGCGTGTTCATGGATGCCTCGGCAGCCTATGCAAGCGATGTGACGATTCCGTCAACGGACACGGCGCATGGAGCGGGGATTAACGGCACTGCAGAAACGGGAAGAAAGGACGGCAATAACGTAACGATCGGCGAAACCGGCGCTGCGGGCCCTGCCATCAACGGGGATGTTGTCGGCGGATATGCAGCTGCGGGGGATACGGCGAACAATACCGTTACGATCCGGAGCATGATTGCCCTTGATCCCGGAAAAGCCGTTTACGGCGGTAGGAGCGACACCGGCTCGGCGACGGGCAATGCTGTCCGCATTGTCGGCGGGCACATGACGAATGTCTACGGCGGATATACGGCCGGTGCGGGCAGGGTTCAGAACAATGCCGTTACTGTTACGGGCGGCACTGTGCACGGACACATTACGGCGGGTGCATCGGCCGGCATGGGCGCCGTCAGCGGCAATACCATTCATCTGGGGGATGAGAGTCACCGCGACCTTTCGGCTGCGGCGCTCACCGACGCCGATCTTCGCGGCGCTGAGACCGGCGGCAGTGCATCAGGCAATATTCTTGCGGTCAATGCCAAGGGGGCCGCGGTGAAATCCGTCGATCGGTTCGACACGTATCGCTTTAACCTCGGCGATGCGATCGGCGCCGGTGATACCATGCTCCAGGTTGTCAATGCGGGAGCGTTCGATCCGGCAGGAAACGGCGTTTCGCTGGAGAATATCAAAATCGGCTCGATTGATCAGCATGGGAGAGGGAGCGTTACTCTTCTTCAGGGGCAGGCGGCGACACAGCTGAAGTTCGACGCATCCGTGCGTGAGCTTGCCGCAACGCTGACGCATGAGCTGGAACTGCGCACAGACAGCGGTATGAATACAGCAAATGCGCTGCTGCTGAACTACAACCGCTTCAACGGGAGCCGCGTGACTCACGACGGAAGAGCAGCGGCAGTCAGTGAACTTTACGGCGGACTTTCCCGTACCGGTCATACGACGACGGACAATGCGCTGACGGTGACGGGCCTCGCCACTGATCTTGCCGCTGCATTCGGCGGAAAGAATGAGGGGGCGGGCGGCGATGTCACGAAAAATCATCTGACAATCACAGGCACTGACGAGCCGGCTCCGCCGAATACCGTGCACGCCATCGCATCGGCATACGGCGGTGCGATCATGAACGCGGCGAATGCCGGAACCGTCGGCGGTGCGGCGGACGGCATGGGCAATGTCATCACGATTGCAGGCGGCACGGTCAATAATGTCTACGGCGGATACAGCGCAGGAAGCGGCGCCGTAGAGGGCAATGCCGTCACCATTACGGGCGGAACAATCGGCAATTCGGTAACCGACGGCAGTGTTTACGGCGGTTATGCGGCGAACGGCACAGCGAGAGCGAATACAGTCACGCTTGGCGGTGCCGACGGTACATATGCCGCGGATCTCGTCCATGCGAACATCTACGGCGACAACGCTGCCGCCAATGCAGAGAACGGCAACACGCTGAACGTTCGGGCGAAGAATATTGCGGTCAAAAGCGTTCAAAATTTTGACAACTACACATTCCAGCTGAACCCTTTGATTACCGATCAGTCGACCATGCTGACGATAGGGCGCGGCGGATTCGGCAGGGAGATCGACTGGAATAAGCTGACGGTTGAGAATTTGCCGGACCTCCAAGGAAGAAACCCCGGCGGCAGGATTACGCTCGTCCGCGGCGACGCGGCGGGCGCGCTGAAGTTTAAGACGGCTTCTGTGCGGCGCAACAACAGCACAAGCGATACAGAATATGTATTGGAGACGGACACGGCGGCGCGCGAGGCGCAGGAGGTGCTCCTGATCTATGCGAAGTTCAAGAACAACACATGGGCGTATAACGGAACGAATCCTGCAGACACGAACGAAGTCTCCGGCGGCATTTCTTACATGGACGGCAGCGACACTGAGGGGAATACACTCGCGGTGACGGGGGTTCCGGCAGCGAACCTCAATGCCGTTTACGGCGGAAAGACCAACGGCGCGGCGCATTCGAAAAATAACCGCGTCCTTATTTACAGCACGAATGTCAATCCCTCCAGCCCTGTCCAGCAGGGGCAGATTACGAATGCCTACGGCGGCTATACCGCAGCGGCAAGCGGCGCGGCGGAGGGCAATGAGGTCCATGTCTACAACGGACAGGTCGGCACGGTCTATGGAGGAATGGCGGGCGGTGCGGCGAATGGCAACAGCGCCCTCGTCTATGGCGGTACAGTCACGAATGTCTACGGCGGATCTGCCGCTGCAGCGACGCAGGGAACGGCATCGGAGAATCATGTCACGGTTGCCGGAGGAACGGTCAGCGGACAGATTGCCGGCGGACGCTCCTATGATGCGGCGCAGAACTCGCGCGGCAATGTCGTCACACTCGGCGCGGGGGACGGTTCCGCGGGGCCGAATATCGCCGGGGCTGCGGTCTATGGAACGAGTTATTATGATACCGCGAACAGCCGTGAGCTGATCCTTGCCAATGACAGCGACAGGATTGCCGGCAATACGCTGCATGTTGCGGCGGCCGATATCACGGCCAGCAGCATTCGCAACTTCGAGAAGCTGAACTTTACGTTGGCGGACAGCTTTAAAGACGGCCGCACCATGCTGACCCTCTCCGATGAGGGCGGCTTCGGCACGGTCACAGATTCTGGCGATCAAGTCCGTATGAAGTGGGAGAACCTCACCGCCGATACAGCGGGGCTCTCCACGCAGATCGGCGCCGGCATCCAGGGCAGGAACACGTTTACGCTGCTGCAGACGCTGGTCCCGGGACCGCCGCCGCAGCGCCGGAACGGTCTCCGCTTCAGCGGCTATACGGAGACAGCCTATGCGGATGTTGACCGTGTCTACGAGAAGAAGCTGCTTGTGAATTCATCTGCCGTAAAGAATGGTGCGGATGTTGATGCGAACGCTGTGCTGCTTGAGCTGAACCGCTACAAGGACGGCACAGTAACGCATGACGGATCAACATCGCCCGCTGAGGTCTACGGCGGATATTCTGCGTATGACGATACGAAGCAAGTCAACCGTCAGCACATCGGCCATACGACCGAAAACAACACGCTCAGCATCACGGGCGTTGCGACCGGCACAAACAGCCTAAAGGCGTACGGCGGCTATACTGGCGGTACGCAGGGCGGCTCTGTGGGCAACATGGTCCATGTGAATGTCACGAATGCAGCCCCGGGTCAGCTCGATTCTGTCTACGGCGGCTACACCAAGGGCGCCGGCGTCGTGCGCGGCAATACGCTGCGGTTCTTGCGCGGCGAGACCGTTCATGATCTGATGGGCGGCTACATTGACAGCACGCGAAGCGATGCCGCTGTCGAAGGCAACAGTGTTCTGGTTGAGGGCGGAAGCGTCGGCGGAACTGTTTACGGCGGCTATACGAAGGGTACCGGCGATGCTGCACGTAATACGGTCACACTCCGCGGTGCAGATGTCGGCGGCGATGTCATCGGCGGGTACCGCGATACAATGTCGACAGCCAATGCTCGCGCGGCAAATAACAACACGATCAGTCTCTACGGGACGCACATCAGCGGAACGATCTACGGCGGCGCGGCAAAGAACAACGCAAACGAAAAGGTCGCAAACGGCGTAGGCAACACCCTTGCCGTTCGTGACCGCGGAACGAGGGCGGCGGACTTCACGGGCGTGCAGAATCTCCATTTTTACATCCCGGAAGGCACGACGGCAGATCCAGCCGCGGCGACGATGCTTCGTCTGACGGATGCCGCGTATCTGACGGCCGGCAAAAAAGATCTGAGCAATGTCAACGTCGGCGTTCAGCTTGCAGGCAGTCGTCCGACACTCAGCGTCGGCGATACGGTCAGCCTGATGAAGGCATATAAGGTGGATGCCGGCGACAGCAGGGCGGTCGAAATTACATCGAATACACCGCTCGTCAACAACACGACGGGCATGCAGGGCGTCAGCCTCCGCTACAACTTCGATCTCCTTACGCGCGAGGCGCAGAACGAGGCGAACGCCAATACCACGAATCCGAGCCATCTGAGCAATGAGCTCATTGCTCAGGTGACAAATATCGAGCTCAACGAGCAGACGAAGTCGCTCGTTGAGACGAGAGCCGCTGCCACGGCGATGATCAACAGCAGCATCGATTTCCTTGCCGACAACGGGTTCCGTGCGGCGGAGGAGGCGATCTCTGCAGGGCTGGCAGGGGCTCAGGCCTCCGTGTCCGGCGGCAGCAGCTTCCAGATGTGGGCGGCGCAGGGCGGCTCCTCGATTCGCCTGAACTCCGGATCTCATGTGGATACGAAGGGGTGGAATCTCAACCTCGGATTTGCCAAGCAAAAGACCGCCGGCCGCAATACCGTCACCTACGGTCCGCTCCTGGAGTACGGCAGAAGTACGTACGACTCCTATCTGGATGACGGGACGCACGGCGACGGAAAGATGAGCTACTTCGGCGCGGGCGTCATGGCGAAGTCGAAAAATGTCAGCGGTGCCTATGTCGAGGGCAGCGTGCGCGTCGGCCGGGTAAAGAGCGACTATGCAGGCACCGTTTCCGGCATCCGTACCGGCTACGACAACAGCAGCACATACTATGCCGCGCATATCGGCGTCGGACAGGAGAAGGAACTGAAGGGCGGAAATAAGATTGAGACCTATGCGAAGTACTTCTACTCGCATCAGGGAGGCAATACAACGAAGCTGCACACGGGCGAGACCTACGACTTTGATGCAGTGAACTCGCACCGCATCAAAGTCGGCAGCCGTTACACGAAGAAGTTCAGCAACCGCAGCGAGTTCTACACCGGGCTTGCCTACGAGTACGAGTTCGGCAGCGATGCCGGGGCGACGTATCTGGGGTACAGCACACCGAGCCCGAGCCTCAAGGGCGGCACGGGGCTCCTTGAGCTCGGCTATCAATTCGCTCCGCAGGACGGACGCGTGCGCTACGGCGTGAACCTTATGGGCATGACGGGCAAGCGCAGAGGTCTTGCCGGCAGCGTTCAGATCAACTGGGCGTTCTGAGGAAATATCAACTGTATGCAAAGAGGCGGCCTCCGGGCTGCCTCTTTTGTATACAGAATTATTTTCATCGTGCAGTTGCGCCTGCGGGCGAATCGTTTTATAATAAGGAACGCCTATAAGGGCAGGATATAAAAGAGGTGATACGAGTGAGTGATACGTACAGCGTCGCCATCAGTTACGGCGACGTTCTTGGCTGGATTGACTACGATGCGGCTTCCCGTTCGGCGACGGTGAATCTCGCGGATGAGAAGGGGCGCGCGGCAGTGGATCATTTCCTTGCGCAGGATCATGAGGTCGAGGTGCCGCACGAGACGCTGATGGACTTTACGAAGGAGAACGTCACTCCGCTCGCGGATCGGGAGAGCTTTGAACTGGCTCTGACACGCCTGTGGAATGAGACGGGCGTCCAGGTGGACTGGTCGCGGCCGGTCGACTATGTGAAGGCGCACCCGCATTACTGAGAGACGCTGCATCGTGCGGAATTTCTCAAAGGTTTTACGCCGTCCGGGGGGGATGGCGGGAGGAGTTTTTATGATTCGTATTGGTATTCTTGGCTATGGCAATCTCGGCCGCGGCGTGGAGTACGCCGTGGAGGCAAATGAGGATATGGAGCTCGTCGCCGTGTTCACGCGGCGCGCTCCCGCGTCGGTAAAGCCCCGCATGAATGTGCCTGTGGTTTCTGTCGATGACGCGGAGATGTGGAAGAACAAGATCGATGTTCTGATTCTCTGCGGCGGCTCGGCGACCGATCTGCCGGAGCAGACGCCGGCATTCGCAAAGCTGTTCAATGTGGTGGACAGCTTCGACACGCATGCAAAGATTCCCGCACATTTCGCTGCGGTGGATGCGGCGGCAAAGGAAACGGGTCATGTCGGCGTGATCTCGGTCGGCTGGGATCCCGGCATGTTCTCGCTCGCGCGCGTCTATGCGAACGCGGTTCTCACGAACGGCGCGGACTACACGTTCTGGGGACGCGGCGTCAGCCAGGGGCATTCGGATGCGATTCGCCGCATTCCGGGCGTCAAGGATGCCAAGCAGTACACCGTTCCCGTTCCGGCCGCACTTGCGGCGGTGCGCAGCGGCGCGAATCCGGCGCTCTCGACGCGCGAAAAGCATACGCGCGAGTGCTATGTCGTGCTCGAGGCGGGCGCGGATAAGGCCGCGGTCGAGAAGGCGATCGTGACGATGCCGAACTACTTCGCAGACTATGATACGACGGTGCATTTCATCACCGAAGAAGAGCTGCAGCGCGATCATGCAGGACTCGCGCATGGTGGATTCGTCATCCGCTCCGGGGCAACGGGCAGGAACAGCGAGCACAAGCATGTGATCGAGTTCAGTCTGAAGCTTGACTCGAACCCCGAGTTCACGGCGTGCGTGCTCGCCGCCTATGCGCGTGCAGCGCATCGTCTCGCTGCCGAGGGTATGACAGGCTGCAAGACGGTGCTTGACATCGCTCCTACCTATCTCTCAGCGAAGAGCGGTGCGGAGCTGCGTGCGGCTCTGTTGTAAAATCATATTGTAATCACGGGTGTCTCGTGCAGCTTTGCACGAGGCACTTTTGTATCGGCGCTGCGGCGTTCGAAGAAAGGAGGCGCAGTTATGGGACTGCTTCGGAAATTTTTCAGCAATACGGGGAAACCCGAGGGCGTCATGGGGAGAATTGTCGTCGCGATGATGAACCGCGGCCACGCGGGAATCGCGGCATGGGGCTTTACGCATCTGCGCTTTCGCGGGGATGAGGATGTACTCGACTGCGGCTGCGGCGGCGGCGCCAATCTCGCACAGCTTTTGCGGCTGCTCCCCAAAGGCCGGGTCACGGGGCTGGACTACTCTCCCATCTCCGTGGAGAAGGCACGCGAGGTCAACCGCGCGGCGATCGACGCGGGACGCTGTACAGTAGTGCAGGGCAATGTGCTGGAGCTGCCGTTTGAAAGCAGCAGCTTTGACGCCGTTACGGCATTTGAGACGGTGTACTTTTGGCCGGAGCTCGTGCGCTGCTTCGCCGAGATTCATCGCGTGCTGAAGCCCGGCGGCGTATTCATGATTACCAATGAGGCCACCGGCAGGACGAAGAGTCACGAGAAGTGGCTGAAGATCGTCGACGGCATGTCCGTCTACACCGGCGAAGAGCTGGAGGCGCTGCTCATAGACGCAGGCTTTGCGCGGGTGGAGATCGACGAGGACAGGAAGGCGGATCGCCTCAGTGTGCGGGCGTATCGAGCATGAGATCCTGTTCCTTTGCAAATGAAGAAGGCGTCCCATGACCGAGGGACGCTTTTGCTGTTTCACCAGGAAGATTTTTCTGTTATAGTAGAGGGAAAGATTCGATTGAGAAAGGAGACCTGTCATGGCGATTACACCGCCGACCCCGCCGACGCCTCCGACTCCGCCAAAAATTTCGATTGGGGAGGCGGCGCATGAGGCGCAGGCGAATACGACGCATACGACGGGCGACGCGCAGGCGGAGCAGCAGGCGCGCGACTCGGTGGCACGGGGAAACGGCGCGCTCTCGAAGACAACGACAGGGACACCGCGTGACCGTACGGGGCAGGAGGAGCGCCCGAATGCTGCCGCGCGTACGGATGCGGCGAAGGGCGACGCGGTGAACACCTCGGCGTCAAAGGTGGACCGCGGGACACAGACAGAGGGGCGGACGGGCGCGGATGTTGCAAACGGACTTGATATGGCGCAGGAGAATGCTGCCCTCAGGCAGCAGCTCGCGGGAACGGAGCAGAAACAGCCGCAGGTCCCCGCGTCCTATACGGCGACAAGCGCTCTCTATTGGGCGGGGATGATTGCGCTTGCCCTTGTGCTTGGCCTCTTCTTTTTCCGCCGCTTTTTACAAAAAAAATCGGCACAGGCGCGCGCGGAGGGGCCGTCGCTCGGGGAACGCATTCTCGCGCGCGAGAAAAACGCCCCGGCGCGTAATGCTCCCGCATCAACGCAGACGATGGGGGCGCATGACGATCTCCTTGCGGCGGCAGAGCGTACGCGGCGCGCACGCGATACGCGCGGTGAAATCCTTCCGGAGTACACTGGGCTGACCGCAGGGGAGGCGCTCGAACGTCTGATGGAGGAGGAGCAAGTGCCGCGCGCGCAGATGCGCGGACAGGATGCGCCTGCAGACGTGCGGCATGCTGCTCACCCAAAGCCTGCAGCAGTACAAAAATCTGCGCCGACCGCGGCGAAAACATCGCCGACGCAGGAGGATGCGGAGGAGATGCCGCGTTTTGAAGTGCGCGTATAGCGTCCGATGTATGCAACCGTCAAAAAAACATTGACAAATGTTCATGTGCGGGCGATAATGAAGGAGTTTTCCCCATGCAGAGACACTTTGCGGCGCGGCGGAGAGGAGTTTGTTTGCAATGAAACATGTGCTGTCCGTCTTTGTTGAGAACCAGACGGGAGTTCTGGTGCGCGTCGTGAGCATGTTTTCTCGGCGGGAGTTCAACATCGACAGTCTGTCGGTCGGCGTAACGGAGTCACCGGATTTCTCGCGCATCACCGTTGTGATGCAGGGGGACGGGAATCTCGTTGAGCAGATGATCAAGCAGCTGGAGAAGATGCCCGTCGTGCGGGCGGTTCAGCGGCTGGACGAAAAGAACGCGGCATGCCGCGGCATGACGCTGATCAAGGTGCGGGCAGATGACGACAATCGCCTCGACGTGCTGAAGATGGGCGAGCTGTTCCGCGCACACGTTGTCGATGTGGAGTCCTCCTCGATCATCTTTGAGATCACGGGCAGCGATGACAAGGTGACGGCGTTCCTGAAGGTGATCAAGCCCTACGGCATCGTCGAAGTCATCCGCACGGGCCTCATTGCGCTCGAGCGGGGGGAACACACCATTTATGAACATTGTGAGGAGCGGGAGTACTATGGCAAAAACTTACTATGATCAGGATGTCAACTGGAGCGTGCTCGAGGGCAAGACGGTTGCGGTCATCGGCTACGGCAGCCAGGGCCACGCGCATGCACTGAACCTGAAGGACAGCGGAGTAAACGTTGTCATCGGCCTCTATGAGGGCTCGAAGTCGGCGAAGCTCGCCGCTGAAGACGGGCTCAAGGTTCTCCCCGTAGCGGATGCGGTCAAGGCTGCGGACGTTACGATGGTCCTCATTCCGGATGAGAAGCAGGCGGCGCTCTACAAGAGCGAGATCGCACCGAACCTGAAACCAAACAGCGCGCTCGCATTTGCACACGGGTTCAACATCCACTTTAACCAAATCGTTCCCGCAGAGAATATCGACGTGTTCATGGTTGCGCCGAAGGGACCCGGTCATCTCGTACGCCGTACGTTCCGCGAGGGCGGCGGCGTGCCGGATGTGTTCGCGGTCGGACAGGACGCGACGGGCAAATGTTTTGACCTCGCGCTTGCGTATGCACGCGGCATCGGCGGCACGCGCGCGGGCGTCATCCAGACGACATTCCAGGAGGAGACGGAGACCGATCTCTTCGGCGAGCAGGTCGTCCTCTGCGGCGGCGTGACACACCTCATCCAGAGTGGATTCGAGACGCTGATCGAGGCGGGCTATCAGCCGGAGATCGCGTATTTCGAGTGCTTCCATGAGATGAAGCTCATCGTCGACCTCATGTATGAGGGCGGCATGGCGAAGATGCGCAAATCCATCTCCGACACGGCGGAGTACGGCGACTACACGCGCGGCCCGCGCATCATCACCGAGGAGACGAAAGCGGAGATGAAGAAGATCCTCGGCGAGATCCAGGACGGCACGTTTGCACGTCAGTGGCTTACGGAGAACAATGCGGCAGGGCGTGCGCACTTCCTTGCGGAGCGCCGCATCCATGCGGAGCACCCGATCGAAGAGGTCGGTGCGGAGCTGCGCGGCATGATGTCGTGGCTCAAGGACGGCGCTGACCTGCGTAAGGACTAAATTGCACAGAAATAGGGGCAAATATCAGAGGGGCGTTGTCTGTGCAGCGTCCCTCTTTGCGTATTTTGAACATTTGGAGGGCATATGGGCATGAATATGAGCGAGAAGATTCTCGCACGCCATGCAGGTCTGGATCACGTCGAGCCGGGGCAGCTCGTGACGTGCCGCCTCGACATGGTGCTCGCAAACGATGTGACGGGACCCCCGTCGATCAAGGAGTTTGAAAAGACGGGCCGTCCCGTTTTTGATCGGACGAAGATCGCGCTGATCCCGGATCATTTTCAGCCGGCGAAGGACATCAAGTCCTCGGAGCTGGCGAAGATCATGCGCGACTTTGCACGCAAGCACGATATTCTGCACTACTATGAGCAGGGCCGCGTCGGCATTGAGCACGTCATCCTGCCGGAGAAGGGCATCGTCGGCCCCGGCATGCTGACGATCGGCGCGGACTCGCACACGTGCACCTACGGCGCCGTGAACGGCTTCTCAACGGGCGTCGGCACGACCGATCTGGCGGTCGGCATGGCGACGGGCGAGGCGTGGTTCAAGGTGCCCGAGGCGATCAATGTCCGCCTGACGGGGAAGAAGCCTGCTGACATCAGCGGCAAGGATGTCATCCTGACGCTGATCGGCATGATTGGCGTGGACGGCGCGCTCTACCAGAGCCTCGAGTTCACGGGCGAGGGCGTTGCGGATCTCACGATGACCGATCGTCTGACGATTGCCAACATGGCGATCGAGGCGGGCGGAAAGAACGGCATCTTCCCGTATGATGACGTGTGCAGAGCGTACGTCGAGGAACGCATGAAGGCGCCCTTTGAGCCGGTACATGCCGATCCCGACGCGCAGTATGCGCGTACGGTGGAGATCAACCTCAGCGCGCTGCGCCCCGTCGTTTCGTTCCCGCATCTGCCGGAGAATACGAAGCGCGTGATGGACATTGCGGAGCCGATCGAGATCGATCAGGTGGTCATCGGCTCGTGTACGAACGGGCGCCTTGAGGATATGGAGATCGCAGCGGAGATTCTGAAGGGACATACGGTGCACGAGCGCGTACGCTGCATCGTCATCCCGGGCTCGCCGTGGGTCTATCAGGAATCGATGCGGCGCGGCTACCTCGACATCTTCATGGACGCGGGCGCGGCGATCTCAACGCCGACCTGCGGGCCGTGTCTCGGCGGCTACATGGGCATTCTCGCAGCGGGCGAGCGCTGTGTCTCGACAACGAACCGCAATTTCCGCGGACGCATGGGACACGTCGACAGCGAAGTCTATCTCGCGGGCCCGCACGTGGCCGCCGCGAGCGCGATACTGGGGCGGATTGCGGCCCCCGAGGAGGTGGTGTGATGTTCGAGGGGAAGGTCTGGCGCTACGGCGACAACATCGATACGGACGTGATTATTCCTGCGCGCTATCTCAATACATTTGAGCCGAAGGCCCTTGCGGAGCACTGCATGGAGGACATCGACACGACGTTTGCCAAGGAGGTCGTGGCGGGCGACATCATGGTCGGCGGGCGCAACTTCGGCTGCGGCTCCTCGCGCGAGCACGCGCCGATTGCGATTGCGGCATCGGGGGTCCCTGTCGTCATCGCGGCGAGCTTTGCGCGCATCTTCTACCGCAACGGCATCAACATCGGCCTGCCGCTCCTTGAGATCGGCGACGATGTGGAGAAGATCAGCGCGGGTGACCGCCTGCGCGTCGACACGGCGACGGGGGCAATCGAGAACCTCACGACGGGCGATACGTTTCGCGCGCATCCGCTGCCGGGCTTCGTGCAGGAGATTGCGCAGGCGGGCGGCCTTTTGAACTACATCCGCGAGAATGGGGGCTTCCGTCATGGCGTATAAGATTGCAGTCGTCCCCGGCGACGGCATCGGACAGGAGATCACGCAGGAAGCCGTGCGCGTTTTGCGCGCCGTCGACGCGAAATTCGCGCTCGGGCTGACGTATGAGACGCGCGACGCGGGCGGCACGGCATACGATAAATACGGCACACCGCTCCCCGAGGACACGCTCGCGGTCTGTAGGGAATCGGACGGCGTACTCTTCGGCGCGGTCGGCGGAACGAAGTGGGACAGTGCAGAGCCTGCGCTTCGTCCCGAGCGCGCGATTTTGGGTCTCCGCAAAGGGCTTGGACTGTATGCGAATCTGCGTCCAGTGAAGGTCGCGGACGCACTGATTGAGCATTCCCCCTTAAAGCCGGAACTCGTGCGCGGCGTCGACCTCGTCATCGTGCGTGAGCTGATCGGCGGCATCTACTTCGGAGAGAAATGCGAGTCCGAGCAGGTGGACGGCACAGAACGCGCTTGGGACATGGAGAACTACTCCGTTCCCGAGGTGGAGCGCATCGCACGTCTCGCGTTCGAGACGGCACGCCTGCGTCGCGGAAAAGTTACCTCGGTGGACAAGGCGAACGTGCTTGCGACCTCGCGCCTCTGGCGGCGCACGGTGACGGCGCTCGCGCCGGAGTATGCGGATGTGGCGCTTGATCATCTCTATGTGGACAACTGTGCCATGCAGCTTGCCGTGCGTCCGACACAGTTCGATGTGATTGTGACGGGCAATCTCTTCGGGGACATCCTCTCCGATGAGGCGGCGGTGATCGGAGGCTCGATCGGTCTCATGCCGTCAGCGTCCATCGGTACGGGGACGAGTCTCTTTGAGCCGATTCACGGCAGCGCGCCCGACATCGCGGGGCAGGGCATCGCAAACCCGCTCGGGACGATCCTTTCGGCGGCGATGCTGCTGCGCTACGCACTCCGGGAGGAGGCGGCAGCGGATGCCGTTGAGGCAGCGGTGGATGCGGCGCTCGCCGAGGGCAGGCGCACGGCGGACATCTACATCGAGGGAAGCGGCTGCACGAAGGTCGGCACGACCGAGATGACCGACGCTGTGCTTGCACATTTATAGAAATTACGAGCAAGCTCCACACGAACATCTCGTAGCGCAAGTGATCGTGTACTTATCTGCCTAAATACCCGCGGACTTCTTAAACGTGCTGCGTTTGAACGAAAGAAATTCGCAGGGGGCAGAACGCACACTTTACTCACTTGCTCCACTAGGATTCGCTTAGGAGCTTTACTCGTCTCATCCGCAGCAAAAAGGGAATGCCCGCGCGGGCATTCCCTTTTTGCATTCATAGAATCACTCCGCCGCCGCGTGCCTGTTCATGATATATCTCCACCGGACAAACAGTGCAAGCATGAGCAGGATGGATCCTGCTGTCGGGAAGAGGTAATGCATGCCGAGGTAGGTTGCGACAACGCCGCCGAGGAGCGGTCCCGCTGCGCCGCCGATTTGCTGGGCGGAAAAGAGAAGCCCAAAGACGCTGCCTTTGAGCTGCGGGGGTGTATGCTGGGCAATGATTGCGTTCAGCGAGGGCTGAATCCCTGCGATAAAGAGCCCCACGCCGAACTGCATGACGGCGAACGGCATGAGCGTATCGGGAATGCCCTGCAGGGTGAACATGATTCCTCCGAAGAGCATGGCGAGGAACATGGAGTTGAAGTAGGTGCGCCGCGTGCCGTAGATGCCCCAGAGCGGTGCGGCAATTGCCCCCGCGATCCCGCTGAGAGAGAATACCGCACCCGCGACAAAGACGATGTTGTCCATTGAGCCCGCAAGTGCCTTGATGTAGGTCGTGATGACGGGCATGAGGATATAGAGCACCATTTGTGCGAGCGTACTCACGATCATCATCGTGCGCAGGATGGGGATGTGCCAGAGGTGCATCGGATTTTTTTCCTCTGCCGTAAGCGGCACGGTACTTTTCGGCATCGGCGGTTCTTTGATGATAAATGTAAAGGCAAGAAAGTTGATGAAGAGCGCCAGACCGCCGATGTAGAAACTCGTGCGCATCCCGAACAGCTCCGCGAGAACGCCGCCGAGCAGAGGCCCGACGACACCGCCGGCAGTCAGCGTGCCCTGCATAATGCCGAGGGAGAAACCAAGGCGTTCCTGGGGCGCGTAGAGCGTCATGATGGCGAGATCCATCGGCCATAGCCCCGAGGCAAAGCCCTGAAAGACGCGTACGATGATGAGCTGCTCGGGCGAGGTGACAATACCGCCGAGCAGATAGCTGATGGCAATGAGAAGGCTCGCACGCATTGCCATGAGACGCTTCCCTTTGCGGTCGGCAATACGTCCCCAGATCGGAGCCATAACAGCGGAGACGAAAAAAGTCACCGAGAACGAAAGTCCTGCCCAGAGACTTACAGAGGTGTCATCCACACCCAGCTCGTTCGTCAGATACATCGGCAGAAACGGTATGATCATCGTATAGCTTGCGGACATGAAGAGCACATTGCAGGTGAGCAGAGCGAGTACGACCTTCCAATTCATGCGCGGCATTCCTTTCTCAAAAAATATGTCTCCTGTATTCTACCACGTTTTTCGGAAAAGGGAATAAGGGGAAGGGGACCTATTTCCTAAACGTTGATTTTCAAGGCTCGTTGTGTTATGATAGCAAAGACACGAAAGAACTCGATATTTGAAAAAGCGCGCCGATACGGCAGCGCCACAAAACACCGCAACACTGTCTGCCGCGCGTCACTTACGGCAGATTTTTTTGAAAGTAAGGTTTGCTCATGAAACACATCGTCGTAGATCTGGAGATGAACCCCGTCTCGAAGGAATACAGAGAGGTACGAAGAAAGCTGAACGGGGAGATCATTGAGATCGGCGCCGTGCGTTTGAATGAGAATTATGAGCAGGAAGACGAATTCCAGTGCTATGTCTGTCCCGAATACGGGATGGTAAAGAAACATATTACTGAGCTCACGGGCATCACACAGGAGAAGGTCGAGGGACATCCGGCGTTCTCGGACAGCTTCCATTCGTTTGTCGCGTGGATCGGCGCGGCGGAGACGAAGATATACTCCTGGAGCATGTCCGACATCAAGCAGCTGCGAAAAGAGTGCCGGCTGAAGCTCCCTGACTTTGATGTAAACTGGCTCGATACGCGGTGGGTCGATCTGCAGCAGGAATTCGACGACCGGCTCGGCCTGCACAACAGCCTCGCACTGAAGCATGCACTCGGCGCGATGGGACGCCGGTTCGAGGGCAGTCAGCACTCGGCGCTCGCCGATGCAGTCAACACGAGCGCCGTCCTCGCGCTCATGCAGGACGATGCGAAGTTCCACGAGACCATGCGCCCCGTACTCGAGATCCTCGCGCCCAGCGAAGGCCTCTCGAACTCCATAGGCGACCTCTTTCCGGATCTCGAGAAATTGAAAAAGAACTTGTAAGAAACAGGGCATCTTCAAAGATGCTCTTTTTGTATGCACAACAAAAAGCCGCCCCATGGGCGGCTCGTATAGTCGAATTGGTGGAGATGAGGAGAATCGAACTCCTGTCCGAAGATAACGTCACATGGATTTCTCCGAGCGCAGTCTGTGCTTTGCTTTAGGTTCGGCGGCCCCCGCAGACAGGGTGCGCCGTTCCGATCACGATGAAGTTCCCGTGAGAGTTATCGTGCGGTGGCTCTCAGGTATCCCGCGTTTGACCCCTGTCTCCATCCGTGCGGGAGGCAGACGGAAAGGGGCTGGCTTAAGCCGCCAGAGCGTAGTCTTCGTTTGCTTTTATGTTTAATAAAAGTGTTCACCTTACTGACGGGATGATGACCCCCCGGCTCGCTGTCCACATGCTGCCCATCCCCGTCGAGACCATTACATCCCCGATAATGGAAGCACATGTGCCTGCATATATCATAACAGAACGAACGAAGCCTGTCAAATCGGTTCATTTTATCAGCGATTCTCTTGCAAGTTCGAAAAATTTTTAGTATCATATAGCATGAATTCGTATGTGACAGATTTCCGGGAGGATATTGCTTGCAAAAAGAGAGAACGCTGGCGTCGCGTGTGGTCTATGACGGCATCGGACTGCATTCGGGACGGCCGGTACACATGGAACTTGCTCCGGCACCGCCGGGGACGGGGATCCTGTTTGCGCGTTCGGATATGCCGGAGGAGCCGCCCGTTGCGGCGACGGCGGCCAACGTGACGGCGACGCTCCGCGCGACGACGATCAGCGCGGGCGCATTGAAATTCTTTACGATTGAGCATCTGATGAGTGCACTGCATGTACATGGCGTCGATAACTGCCGCGTGACGCTCGATGCTGAGGAGCCTCCCGTTGTGGACGGCAGCGCGCGTACGTTCTTCCGCCTCATTGCTGAGGCAGGGACGGTCGAACAGGATACGGACCGCCATGTGACGGTGATTGACCGCGTCTACCGTGCGGACGACGGCGGCCATTTCGTTATGGCTGTGCCCTATGACGGGCTGCGTGTCTCGTTTACATCGCTCAACGATCATCCGCTGATCGGCGTTCAGTACTACGATATCGAGGTTACGCCGGAGGCATACGAAAAAGAGATCGCGCCCGCGCGGACGATCGCCTATGAAAAGGAAATCGAGGCGCTGCGTGCAAATGGTCTCGGCCTCGGCGGCTCGCTCGAGACGGTGATCGTCTACAACGACGAGGGATGGATGAACGCGCTGAACTTCCCGAACGAGCTCGTGCGGCACAAGATCCTCGACGTGATCGGGGACATTCGGCTGGCCGGCATGATTCGCGGACACATCATCGCCGTGGCGTCGGGACACGCGCTCAATACGGCGCTGGCGAAACAGATTGCAGGGAAGAGGGAATAAGCATGACTTTGGACATCAATGAGATTCAGCAGATTCTGCCGCATCGCCCGCCGATGCTTCTCGTAGACCGCATTACGGATCTGGTGCCGTTCAAGTCGGCAACGGGGATCAAATGCGTGACGATGAATGAGCCGTTCTTCCTCGGACATTTTCCGGGGCATCCGATTATGCCCGGCGTCCTTCTCCTCGAGGGAATGGCGCAGGTGGGCGGCGTGGCCATGCTCTATCCGGCCGAACACCGCGGCAAGATTGCGCTCTTCGGCGGCATGGAGAATGTGAAGTTCAAGCGTCCCGTTGTACCTGGCGATGTTGTCGTGACAAAGGCGGAGCTCGTGCGCGTGCGCGGTGTCTTCGGCGTGCTGCATGCGGATGCCTATGTGGAGGATGAGCTCGTGGCCGCGGCGGATTTCAAGTTCGCACTGAAAAACGGGGATGAAATCTAAGAAATAGTGATAAATACTGAAAAAATGGACATATTCCGCCACAGAAGAGAATTATTCGGAATTTACGGCTGATTTTCCGAAGTGAAAGAAAATCGCTTCTGCCGGATTCTAACAGAGAGTGGAAAATGTCTGCCCCGAATCGTGTGGGGCTGAAGGAGTTGAGACAGATGACAAGCAGCAGCAAGGTTCTTGCCTATATCCATGAAACCGCTGTCATTGCACCGACAGCGCGCATTGCGCGAAACGTGGAGATCGGTCCTTATGCGGTCATCTCTGACCATGTTCAGATCGGTGAGGGAACGAAGATCGGCCCGCACGTTGTGATCAAGGAGTGGACCCAGATCGGTCGTGACTGCCACATATTCCAGGGTGCATCCATCGGCGAGGTGCCGCAGGATCTGAAATTCAAGGGCGAAAAAAGCTATACATTCATCGGTGACCGGACCACCATCCGCGAGTGTGCAACCGTGCACCGCGCGACGGGCGAGGGCGAGGAGACACGAATCGGCGACGACTGCCTGCTCATGGCATATACACACATTGCGCATAACTGTGTGCTCGGCAACCGCATCATCATGAGCAACGCTGCGATGCTCGCAGGACACGCGACCGTCGAGGACGGCGTCGTGATCGGCGGCATGGCGGGCGTGCACCAGTTTGTGAAGATCGGCCGCAATGCGATGATCGGCGGCACGTCGAAGCTCGTGCAGGATGTTGTGCCGTTCACAATGGTGGACGGGCATCCGGCGCGTGCGGTAGGACTCAACAGCGTCGGCATCTCGCGTGCGGGCATACCGCTCGACGTGCGGCGGCGCATTAAGCATGCATATAAGATCCTCTACCGCTCGGGGCTGAACCTCACGCAGGCGATTGCCGTGATTGAGCAGGAGGTGGATTCCTGCGAGGAGATCGATCATCTCCTGCGTTTCCTCCGCAATGCGGAGCGCGGAATCTGCCGCGAGCGTCATGAGGACGAGTAAGGGAGAAATCTATGGAAAAACTGGGTCTGCTCGCGGGCGTCGGGCATCTGCCCGCTGCGTGCGCGCGTGCGGCGCGTGCGCAGGGCTATGAGGTACACGCGATCGCGCTCCTGCCGGATGTCGATCCGGAGCTGCAGGAGGCGGCGTCGGTCTACCGTGCGATCAGCATTGGCTCGATCGCTGAGATTTTGGCCTATCTCCGCCAGGAGGAGATCAAGAAGGTCACCATGATCGGCAAGGTGACGAAGGAGCTTCTCTTCACGGGGGCGATCCAGCCGGATGAGATGCTGCGCGGAATGCTCATGCAGCTGCCGAACCAAAATGACGATACCATCATGATGATGTTTGTCGGTGCGCTGATGAAGATCGGCGTGACGCCGCTCGATCAGACGGCGCTCATTCGTCCGCTCATGCCGGCGGCAGGGACACTCACGAGCCGCCCGCCGACGGATGCCGAGCGCGCGGATATGGAGTATGGTCTTCAAATGGCGCGCGAGATCGGGCGCCTCGATGTCGGGCAGACCGCCGTTGTAAAGAATCGTGCCGTCATGGCGCTCGAGGCGATCGAGGGGACGGATGCGTGCATCCGCCGCGGCGGGGCGCTCGCGGGCGGCGGCGCCGTTGTCGCGAAGGCGGCAAAGCCCCAGCAGGACAGCCGCTTTGACGTGCCCACAGTCGGACTTGATACGATCGAGTCGCTGGTCGCGGCAAAGGCATCGGCGCTCGTGCTCGAGGCGGATAAGACCCTCTTCATCGACAAGGAGCGCGCAGTGGCGCTCGCCGAGGCAAACGGAATTACGATTGCGGCGATGTAAGGGAGTCCCCTTTTGAAAATCATGCTTTCGGCGGGGGAAACCTCGGGCGATCTCCACGGAGCGGCACTCGCACGCGAACTGCGTGCGCTGGATCCCTCCATTGCTCTGATCGGCTTCGGCGGGGCGGAGATGGCAGCGGCGGGGGTAACGCTCCGCCAGAACTATACGGACTACAACGTCATGGGCATCTCAGCGGTGCTCCTGAATCTGCGCCGCATCTTCGCTCTTTTGGACGATCTCACACATCTGATGGAGGAGGAGCGTCCGGACGTTCTCGTCATCATCGACTATCCGGACTTTAATTGGCGGCTCGCGGCGCGGGCGAAAG
>ERZ772945.89-NODE-89-length-68839-cov-13.958072_pt1 | contig 68839 bp, 47 predicted proteins | sample MGYA00511681_ERZ772945 | MGnify/ENA primary metagenome ERZ772945 (study PRJEB29015, sample SAMEA2737943) | human oral metagenome | biome: human oral; feature: human-associated habitat; material: dental | place: China | collected 2143 ...
AAATGAAGGGTAAGACGGTGTATATCGCCGTACCAAAAGGTCAACAAAAGATCTCGCCCGAAATGGTGTTGGAACGTATTGTTCGTGAGACCTCATTGACAGAGGGTGATGCACGGAATGTGATTATCACGCTGCGTAACATTATCTCGGACTGTGCACGTATGGGAACAGGCTTAGACCTCGGCGACATCTTCTCTTTGCGTGTGAACGTTCCCTCGAAGATGGAGGAGAATGAGAAGGACGTATGCGCTAAGAGCCTCAAAGCTCCGAGGTTGACATTGACTTGGAAGAGTCCGGTGCGCAAAGCGTTAAAGGAGTTGCAGGTGGATGTGGATAATCCTGCGAGGAGGAAAAGCCTCACCCCCGCCCCCTCTCCGAATGGAGAGGGGAGTGAAGAGAACCCTGGACCGGTGGTAGGATAGAAAACCTCCCCCAAGTTCAAGAGGATGTGGCTATTTTGACACACCCTCTCTTTGTTTGTTGATTATTGCTGTCCAGTAAAACTTAAATAGCATAAGTAGGTCGTAAGAATTAATTTATACTAAGCTACATGGGTAAGTTAGTAAATGGCAACAAACAACGGCAGACACCCTATTCTTACAATCCCCCTTAGGTTCTGAATAACCATACCTACTTATATGTATTTTGTAGATATAAACATATCCGAATACTTTGTATTACGCTTTTTTTACCTAACTTTGACCCCGTAATTTAGTAATGCTTTGTCATTATGAACATTTACAAACTAATTCACTAAACGTTTTACATAATAACAAAACAGACAATTATGAAAAAAGCATGGAGAGGATTTACTGGTACAAAGTGGCTTGATGAGGTCAATATGCGTCAGTTTATACAAGACAATTACACTCGTTATGATGGTGATGCTTCTTTCCTTGAGAAACCAACCGAGGCTACTAATAAACTTTGGGGCATGCTCAAAGACCTTCAAAAGCAAGAGCGTGCTAAAGGGGGCGTATTAGATATGGAGACAGAAGTCGTTTCTAGTATGACCGCATACGGTCCTGGATATATTGGCGAAGGGACTAAAGATTTGGAAAAGGTCGTGGGTTTACAGACTGATAAGCCGCTTAAACGTGCCTTTATGCCTTATGGTGGTATAAAGATGGCCGAACAAGCCTGCACTACTTATGGCTATGAACCATCAGAGAAACTACACGAAATTTTCACAAAATACTGCAAGACACATAACGATGGAGTCTTTGATGCTTATACTGATGAGATGAAGCTCGTCAGACACAATCATATTCTTACAGGACTTCCTGATACTTATGGGCGTGGTCGTATCGTTGGAGACTATCGTCGTGTGGCATTGTATGGTATCGACTTCCTCATCAATGAAAAGGCAAAAGACCTACGCAATTGTGGCGATGGTACAATGACCGAAGAGGTGATTCGCCTTCGTGAAGAGATCTCTATGCAGATTAAGGCATTGAAGGAAATGAAAGAAATGGCAGCTATCTATGGTTATGACATCTCTGAACCAGCAAACAATGCACATGAAGCTGTGCAGTGGTTATACTTTGGTTATCTTGCAGCTATTAAGACACAAAATGGTGCTGCAATGTCAGTGGGGCGTATTTCTACCTTCTTAGATATCTATATTCAGCGCGATTTGCAGGAAGGAACACTAACAGAGGTTGAGGCACAGGAACTTATCGACCACATAGTTATGAAGTTTCGCATGGTTAAGTTTGCTCGTATTCCATCATATAATCAATTGTTCTCTGGCGATCCAGTGTGGGCTACGTTGGAGGTTGCAGGATTAGGAATGGATGGTCGTTCAATGGTAACGAAGAACGATTTCCGCTTCTTGCACACACTTGAGAATATGGGTCCATCACCAGAACCTAACCTCACCGTATTATATAGTTCACGTTTGCCAAAGCCTTTCAAGGATTATGCAGCAAAGATATCCATCTCAACAAGTTCTATCCAATACGAGAATGATGACGTGATGCGCCCTATATGGGGAGATGATTATTCTATCTGCTGTTGCGTATCAGCCACACAGACAGGTAAGGAGATGCAGTTCTTTGGTGCACGTGCTAACCTTGCGAAGTGCCTCACCTATGCTATTAGTGGCGGTGTAGATAGCAAGACACGTGAGCAATGTGGTCCAGCTTATCGCCCTATTGAAGGTGATGTGGTAACCTACGAAGAGTTTATGCCACGCTTCATGGATATGATGGAATGGCTTTCGGGAATCTATGTAAACACACTGAATCTCATTCATTACATGCACGATAAGTATTTCTACGAAGCAGCAGAGTTAGCGCTTATCGATACAGATGTGCGTCGCACTTTTGCTACGGGTATTGCTGGTTTCAGCCATGTGGTCGACTCTATTTCAGCTATCAAGTATGCCAAAGTAAACATCATTCGCGATGAGACGGGATTCCCAATTGAGTTTAAGACAGAGGGTGACTTCCCACGCTATGGAAACGACGACGACCGTGCTGATGATATTGCTGTTTGGTTGTTAAAAACCTTCATGAACATGATTCGTAAGCATCACACCTACCGTAACTCTGAGCCTACAACAAGTATTCTTACCATCACTTCTAACGTCGTATATGGTAAGTTTACGGGTAATATGCCTGATGGTCGTCCTGCTGGTGCACCATTGGCTCCAGGTGCTAACCCATCTTATGGTGCTGAACAAAATGGTTTGTTGGCATCGTTAAACTCAACGGCTAAGCTCCCATACGAGTACGCTTTGGACGGAATATCTAACACTCAGACCATCAGTCCAGATGCTCTTGGGCATAACGATGAGGAACGTTTCAGCACACTTGTGGGTGTGATGGACGGCTATTTCAGTCGTGGTGCACATCACTTGAATGTCAATGTATTTGGTGTTGACAAACTAATCGATTGTATGGAGCACCCAGAGAAGGAGGAATATGCCAACTTCACCATTCGTGTAAGCGGTTATGCGGTGAAGTTCATCGACCTTACTCGTGAGCAGCAATTGGATGTTATCGCACGTCGTGCACATGGTTCAATGTAAAGTAAATAAATTGCAGACAGACAGTTCACAATTAACAACGCCCGAAACGATGCTCCGAGTACACTCGGTTGAATCGTTTGGATCGGTTGACGGACCTGGTATTCGCTTTGTTATCTTTCTGAAAGGGTGCTCAATGCGGTGCCAGTATTGTCACAATCCGGATACTTGGGACAGAGCGGGGGGCAACCTCCGCCCTGTTGATGATGTTCTTTCGCAAGCATTACGCTATCGCACTTACTGGGGAGAGAAGGGCGGAATCACCGTGAGCGGTGGAGAAGCGTTGTTGCAAATACGCCCATTGACAGAGCTCTTCCGTAAGGCTAAAGGCATAGGGGTTAACACTTGCCTTGACACTTCGGCACAACCTTTTACTCGAAAGGGCAATTTTTTTGTAGCTTTTGAAGCGTTGATGCAATACACCGATTTAGTATTATTGGATATAAAGCACATTGATAACCAGGCGCATAAGCAGCTTACGGGTTGGGAGAATGAGCATATACTTGATTGTGCACGTTATCTTTCCGACATCAAAAAGCCTGTTTGGATAAGATATGTGTTGGTTCCTGGGATTAATGATGACGATGAATCCCTATACAAGTTACGTGCTTTTATTGGTACATTAGATAATATAGAACGCATAGAAGTCCTCCCCTATCACGACTTAGGTGTTTACAAATGGGAGCAATTAGGGATTCCCTATACACTTTCTGACGTTAAACCACCTACGAAGAAAAGTGTGCTTCATGCACAGGAGATATTAATGAAGTAATCGAATAAAATTTTTCAAGAGTAGACGAGCCCAGTACCAATTCTTCAAGACACCCCCTATTTCCTATTCACAATCATAATATACTAAAGAAGGATTTGGTTGATTAATGCTAAAAAAGGACGCAGATAGTTGCTTTGTAAAAGACAAAATACTATATCTGCACCGAAAGTTCTACTATTAAATCTGCAACTAAATAATCTGAAGATGGTAAGTAGATGTTGAAAAATAGTTTATATCATACTTTTTTCGTACCTTTGTGCGGACATATAAAAGAAGTACAACTATCGGGAAGATCAAGATTATAGAACTGACAGACAAAGAGCGTCTTCAGTTGAAGGAGGCTACTGTTATCGACCACCTAAAGCCTTACGGCATTGTTAATGAGGCTGGGAAGTTGCAGATACCAGTAATTGACAGGGAGAAACAAGATGCTGTCAACAATCTTTGTCATCGATTGTCTGCGAGCTTAGCTTCAGCCGTTAAGGATAATATCACACGTGTTCAAGCGATTACAAAGATTGATGATAAGCGCACTTCCATCGTCCTCTTTCATGAAATAATGTGGGATACTATCGACCTTTTACAGGCTCGCAACCTTGTAAAAGTCCCCGAGGTATTAACGAATGAGGCGGCTCCTAAGGAACAGTTCCGCAATGTTATGTTCGTAATTGAATAGACGATGAGGAATATATCACTGATTGCTTTCGATGCTGATGACACCCTTTGGGAATGTCAAACTTACTTTGCTTCAGTGGAGAAAGATTATTGTGACTTATTGAAACACTATGCTCCTGCTGAGGACATATCGCAGGCTTTGTTTGCAACAGAGATTGCCAATATGGAGTTATTGGGCTATGGTAGTAAGGCATTCATCCTCTCCTTACTCGAAAACGCCACACACGTGAGTGACGGGAAACTGACTTCTGCGGAAGTGGCAGCCATCATCAAGATGGGAAAATCACTCTTGCAACTACCTGGCAAACCGCTTGAAGGAGTAGAAGAAACCTTGCAGGAGCTACGCAAATCGGGCTTATATAAGATGGTAGTGTTTACTAAAGGCGAGCTATTAGACCAAGAGTCAAAGTTCAAACGATCGGGTTTGAGAGATTGTTTCGACGATATCGTCGTGGTGTCGGATAAGACTCCTGCTGCTTACGAAAGATTTTGTAAGCAATATGGAATCGGCATCGAGCAGCTCTTAATGGTGGGTAATTCGTTCAAATCGGACGTTGAGCCAGTGTTAAAACTTGGTGGTTGGGCTGCCCATATACCCTTTCCTACTGTCTGGCAACACGAAGTTGTCGATGAATATGAGCATCCTCATCTTTTGAAGATGAAGTCATTTAGCGAACTGGAAACGCTCGTTAATGGATGAAATCAACATTAGAAAGAATACAGATAATAGATAACAGAGATTAAGAATATAACTAATCTACAGCCAAAATGAAAGAAGTTTTCATTGAAAATATCCTCAATTATGATCAACATGCCCTATTGGCAGTAAACAGCTTACACAATCCTTATTGGGACTTGTTCATGTTTTCCGTTAGTGGGAAGCTCATCTGGCTACCCTTGTATGTGTTGATTCTTGTGTTGCTCATACGTAATTTCACCTTCAAGGCAGTGTTTTTTAGTCTGTTGGCAATCGGTGTAATGATACTCATAACAGACACTCTGACAGCGCAGTGGATACGTCCGATGATAGGAAGAATGCGTCCAAGTAACCTTAATTGTCCGATTGGTCATTTGGTACATGTCGTTAATAATTATCGAGGTGGGGCTTACGGCTTCCCCTCCAATCATGCTGGTAATTGCTTCGGATTGGCTTTCTTCATCTGTTTCCTGCTTCGGAAACGATGGTTGTCGGTGTTTATGATAGGGTGGGCAACCATAGTTTGCTATTCAAGGATGTATCTTGGCGTGCATTACCCAGGTGATATTCTTGGCGGATTAACCTTTGCTTTGATTGGTTCTGCACTCGTTTATCGCACCTTATTATATGTAGAAGGTCCTTATCATAGCCGTCAGCTCAAGGGGACGCTCTTACCAGTTTGGGTGGGCTTAGGCATATTTGCTTATATTACTGTTGCCTCCTTGGTAATGTATATGATGGCTTAGACCATTCGAGCAAATCGTATGCTCGAATAGTCTTTATAGTTTCTTCCCTGATACCAAGACGATTATTAGAAGAATACCGATAATGAAGATAAAGGCAAAGGAACCAATACTTCCCATGTAGATACGTCCTGTATGCACCTCCAATGCCGCGTTCCAAAGTGACATGGGACGGTCTTCTAAGTCGGAAGGTTGGGCTGGGAAAGGTGTACCAGTGAAGTAATCAGCCCAACAGAGATGCCCTTTAAAATCTGAACTATAGCCTGATATGGTTTGTCCTGTTGGTGCCGTGCCTGGGATGAGGACGCCTGCGTATAACGAGGCATCGCAGGGTTCGATAGCGTTTGTTTGTCTATTCCATCGGTAGAGACCATCAAACGAACCCACAAGCCACGTCCCCGTCGATTCATGTTGCCATACATTTTGCCCCATCACACTAACAGGTGGGGTAGTGGTGAGGGCTTTCGGCTGACTTATTAATGATGTCAAGGAATAGAAACCATCGGAGGTTGAAATCATCCAATCGTGTTTTTGGTCGTCATAACGTATCATCCTTAACTTGTCATACCATGCGTTATCACTGTTCAAGACCGTTCCCGGCAGTGGACGAGTGCTGTTGGTGGCAAGGAGAATCATAAGAGGTGGACGCAATGCCCAGCCTGTTATTGCGATGAAGAGGGTGAGGAAGAAGGTGTAGATACCCACTTGTTTATGCCACTTAAACATCTTTACACTGCGAGGACGTGCCCACAACCATATTCCAGTGACGCTTAGAAGGATGAGAACAAGGGCTATTGCATCCATAAAGAGCTTCCCCCAAGTACCAAATAAGCCTCCACAATGCAAGAGCCAAAGCTGTTTAAAGAGGCTAACCTTGCCATCGTAACCTGCAGGAGCATGTAGTTGAAGGCGTTGGAAATGGTTATATGGAGCGGAGGAGAAGTATAGATACGATCTGCTAAGCACTACCAAGGTATCACCACGCATGCTTATATCCGATAAGAGTTCGTCATCATCCGTTTTCGGGAGGCTCACTTGCTGCCAAGTGTTGTGTTCCTTCAATCGGTATAAGCCCATGATACCAGCAGCAAAGAGTTCGCCTTGTGGAGTTTGCACTACTCCCCTTATCTGTCGGTAGTCAGCTCCAGCGGGTAAGCCGTTGTTAAATTCGGTAATAGAAGAGGCGGTACTATCGGTTAAGAAACAGCCTGCGGCACCATAGATGAGCACTTTCTCGGTCTTTGATTTTGGGTCTTTATAACGTAAAGTACCCCGTAATAAGCCATTGTTCCAACGCTTGAAAGAATAAGAGGAAGGCAAGAATTTCCTACTGACAGATAGGTTTGCAAAGGTGCTGCGATGGTTGAGAATGATGCCAGAGAGGCTGAACATGATTACAAAAAAGCAAATGATTATTCCTAACCACTTATGGTACTTGTGCCAAGTCTTGCGTTTCATTGATTACTATTGATTAGTGAGATGTAAGTAAAAAGATTATATTCTTTAAGTCTGCAAACTTACATAAAAAAGAGGAATAATCGGTATTTTCCATTGCTAACTTTGCTTGTTATGATTGAAAAAGCGTACTTTTGCATTCATTGATAAACGTATATACTCAATGATAAAGAAATTAACAGCGGTTTCAATAATGGCTTCTTTTCTCCTTTGCGCTTGTGAGCACGGACAGAGGGAGGCTAAGTCTACGGAAATCGAAAAGACTATTGACACACTAAAAGAGAGTTCCGATAAGGGTAACAAGAATGTTCAAGCAATCAATGCAAGTAATGCCGGCTTTAGAGAAGTGGGTGAGGTGAAAGTGAAAATCACCACTCCTTGCTTCGGAGTGCACAATGCTGACGACCTTGATATGCTCCCCCGACTTGACGAGGTGACGCATAAAGACTCCTCATTGATCGCTAAGCTCAATGCTGGAGACGTCTTTATCTTGCAAAGAGGGGAACAAGGAATCAAGGAGATGGAGACAGAAACGAAGGCACTTGTTAGTTTCCAAGTAGGAAAACTATGGATATGGAAGTCGGCAATCAAGTAACAGCTCCATTGCTATTAATGGTTTACTATCTTATAAAACTACGTCTTCTTTAATTGAATAAACCGATACTGAAGCCTACATTATATAGATTGGGATGCCCCGATGTGCTAGCAGATGAGAAGTCGCCGAAGACCTTTACAAACCACATGGAACGTGACTTCTTAATCGTCATAGGGAATTGGTACATCACTTGTAGGCTCCCATGGATGAGGTTGGCATCGTAGAATGACTTGTCTTTAAGCATTACCTGCTGTGCAAGTAAGGCTGTTGGATCAGCGAGATGAAGCCTTGCATGCGTTGAAAAGCTGTATCCTAAGGTCATATCAGCCGTTAGTCGCTGTTGAAAGAACGATAGTCCATCTTCTAATTGGATGTTTACTCGACCATAATCAGACTCTGATAGCGGTAGAAGATGGCAATTCTTCGCATTCTGCGCATCGATAGAGAAGCCTGCATAGCCTAATAGTTTAGAATGGAAATCACTAATCTTCTCCTCATTTAAACGCACGAAGTTAGCACGATAACGAGCCTCGAAATCGAAGGTTCGAACCTGATATCGTTTCTTAAACTCAAGTTGTTTCTTGTAATGATAAGACGTTATTCCCGTTGTAGGATTGTTCTCGATGATAAGTTGTTGTCGGTATTCATCACCATAGCCTTGTAACCAATTGAGGTTGAAATCAGCCTGATGTATGACATTGCCTGTACGTAGTCTGTTTTGCGATTGGATGTTATAACGATAAGAGAAGTACCTTCCTGGCTCGTATTTATACATCCCATAGACATACTCCTCACCGCGACTAATACCAAAAGAGTTGACCGATTGGAAAGCAGCAGAGCGATAACCATAATCGAATTCAGCACCGAATTGATGGTTTACCCACTCTCGATTGAAGCTGGAGTAACCGCCAACTGTTCCAATACTATGCTCCATTCCAGATAGAAGATAGTAACTCAACGTAGCATCACTCTGCACAGTTACAAGTGGATTCACCTTCTCCTTGCGACGATCGTAATACCCAGCTAACCCCAAGGTGTGGGATTCCATGGTGTAAGAAACAGCTGGTGTGAAACGATAATCGAGCAGTTGTGCACGTGAGCGAGGGTCACGCAAACGAGAAAGGTCGCCTAGATTATATCCGAATTCAGCTCCGAATCGCCAGCCCGAGAAGCCTATTGTACCTACAGAAGCAGTGATATCGATGTTCTGATGGTCGTAACTTCCAGCGATGGAGCTACCCGATTGATAAGGATTAGAGTTGTAGATGCGATACTCATCAGCAAAGGCTCGATTCTTGGTACGCCCTAAGTTAAAGTCAACCTTCCCATAGCTGTACAGGTATTTACCAATGCGTTGATAGCGTTCGGTGCTGAATTGCAGGTTATTCATAGCTCCTCCCTCCTGCACACGATGGTAGTCTCCACCTCGATGAACGTATCCGATAGATGCAAAACCACGATTGGATGTGTCGTCAAGAGATCGTCCTGCGGCATTATGAGTGTTATGCCAGAGTTGAGTTAGGCTCTCCAAGCGATAGTTACTCTCGCCTTTCAAAGAGTCAGAAGGTGCTTGCGCAAAGGCTTGAGAAGCGGATAAGAGGAGTATTAAAGAGCCACAAGTCAATATCTTTGAAGTATTCATAAATCTAAAACTAATTATGTTTAAATGATGACCGAAGATTGATTTTCGATGGTCGAAACCAACTTAGAACTCCCGAGGAGCAATCGTTGTTGATACTGCAAAATCGTTAGAACTATTGTTCGTGTCCATCAGTATCTTATGACCATTAGCCCCCGTCGATGCTACTTTGCGATAGACAACCTCGCCAGAAAGCCCAGTTGTAGTATTAATATTTATGTATCCAGCATCAATGTCGTTGTAGAGTCGCTTCTCCCGAACGTCTGCGCCACCTGTTGCCTTACGTTTGATGAAGTCGACACCATCGATAATGTAGCGTTTAGGAACTAGTCCGTAACGAGTGCCAGAAGTCTTTCCAAACTTATAAGTAAGCGGTAAATTGTGCATGTCCTTATCGGTTCGGAAGATGATAACTCCTTGTCCCGTCGTTAGCATATTCATATAAGATAAACCCGGAAGAGAGTTGAATATACTCTCCAAGGCAGGCGTTTGTGGATTGTTAATGAGCTTCGCCTTCGCATCTTTCGCCTCATAGTCTGCATCCAAGAGATTATGCTCCATGGTGCTATTTACACGATGGTCAATGGCACTATTCGTGATGACTACTGCCGCTCCTGGTGCTATCTTGTGTGCTTTATCGGCTGGTATTTGGAACAACTGTTTGACCAGTACAACCGAATCAGCATACTGCGTGTGAAGGTTCTCAAGCGTGTATGCCTGTGGATTATCGGTCTCTAAGAGTCCAATATATAATCCCGCAACATCGACAGAATCGCTTGATTGATTGTAAAGTTCGATATATTGACCTGCAACATAGCGTTTGTTGTGTATGTCCTTAGCCCCAGCAGTATAGATCTTACTAATCACGATGTCACGTTTTGGCGATAGCGTTGGAGTGATAATCAATGGGTTTGAATCAGAGATAAGCTGTGCATTCAAACTACCCGATACTATCCCGGCTACTGCCTCGGTGCTTCCTGTAATGCGTTGGTAGTCTGCAGAGGATAGATCCCACGTCACTGACACATTGTAAATATCAGGAGTTAGTCCTGGGAAAGTAGCTACTCCCTGTGCATCTGTGCGTTCCGTATAAGTCTTGCCATTTAATTGCAAGGTTACTGCATGCCCTTCCAACGATGTCTGTCCATCGAGTTCTGCGGGTAGTTGAAGTTGTATCTTGGCAGTGACAACACCCGTTGCATTAGAGTAATCTACGCATGATGTGAAGCCAAGGACTATTGCTGTAAGGGCGAATAAATACTTTATAACTTTCAATTTCATTGTCGTTTTGTTAAAGTTAAACATGGTTTTGGAGGAGAGGAAAGGCTCGTGAATAATCCACCCAACCATTAACTCTCCATCACCACCTATTTATTATAGATTGACATAAAGCTCAATACCGAAACTAAACTTGCCTGTATTGCGTTGAGTAAGTGTACTACTATTGTTGCCAGTGAGGTACGGTTCATAATAAATCATATTATTCACATAGAGCGAAAGACCGCCGAAGTTGCTTAATTGCTTTGTGAGTCTACCTTGCAGGTTCCACTCAACTGGAGCCTTGGAAGTCCTATTGTCAGATGTACGAATTATAAGGTCATTGACTGCAACAACGTCTATTCCTACTGGTCGAGTGCTGTAATATTGCCCATCCATGCCAATGAATCCACCCATCATATCCGATGAGATAGGATGCTGAACGAGGTCAGGTCCGAAGTAACCAATCGGTTGCTTATCTGCGACATACGATAGATGCCAACTCTGCCAAACAGCTTGTGCGGTGAACGAAGCCACCATCTTTAATGCAGGAATGTTCGTTACGAGGCGTAAAGTATTGATGAATTGACGGTATTTATCGTAGTCTAAGCCTGAAGGATAAACCACTCTGAATGGCGTAACATTGTAGTTTGAATAAGAGGTAGGCAACAATGCAGCCTTAACAGCATCCGTATTCTTATCTGTCGAATAGGTTTTTGTCTCCGAATAAGCACCACTGAAGAACACAGAAGTATGCAAAGCTTTAATCTCACCAAGCTCAAAGTCGAACTCAAGTCCTCGATTGATTGTCGTGTTCGTATTGCCTATTGCACCTGTTGTCATAAATGAATTGAGGGTGCGATAAGGGTTTGCATAATCAATGGTAGTAGGTTGACCAGGGGTTATATTCAAGCCTTGTGCAGGTGTATAAAGCCCATATTGATACGTAACATACTCACTTAAAGGAGCATAACCATTAGGTGTCTTGTCGCGATAAGCCACTAGCGACAGGCGTCTACCACCCTTTAGTTTGATGTCAACGCCCATCTCCACCTTCGTAGTTGTCGCATTCTTTAGATTCTTCGAATAGGCAACCTTGTATGCTTGAGTATGGTAAACTAGCAACTGTCCAGTAGGATCACTCTGTGGGAGGTAATTGGCTGCAACCCTGTCTTCATACTTCGTATCAGGATAAAGATAGGCTAGTCCTGGAGTCTTAGAGTTCAATCCAATGCCACCATGGATATCGAGCCATTTGGTTACAGAAAACGCCAGATTGAGGCGCGGAGAGACTGCAGTTGTGGCTACATCACTAAATGGTTGTAGGGCTGTGAAGCGCATACCCAGGTTAGCACGGAATCGATTAACTTTATTGATATTCCATAGGAAATTATCCTCTGCGAAGGCTGCTATTTGATGCAAGCCTGGTACTTCCTTGAATGCACGAGGACGCCCATCACTATTCGGTCTTAGCGGTAAGTTGCTGTCGTTGTCATAGTATCCTTTACCACTATTCCAGTCATAATGATACTCCAAACCAGCCTTGAACGACTGGTGAATGCGCCCTGTTTTGAAGAAGAAAGTATCGTTTATTTTCGCAAACACATTCCCAGGACGACTCTCTGTGCGCCCTGTTGCCTGATAAGACTGCGTCTTCCAAGGTACATTGAAATAGCCTGTCTCACGTGAAGTTAATATAGGAAGAAGACCCGTACTTACCGGTACGTACAAGGTTTGAACATTGTCAATTCCACCATAGCTGACACCTAAGGTGTAATTGAGACTACGCATAAACTTCTTGTCAAGAGATATGCGTCCGTTGTGCGTAACACCAATGTTTAGGGTTTGATTCTTTGATTCGGTACCATCTTGAATGGCGTCTGGATCCTTGCCCGACCAGTCCTTTGCTGATAGTAAACGAAACTTCGTTTCAGTGTGCCAACGCTTATTAATATCGTAACTATAGCCTAAGTTGAATGTATAACGATTGAAGCTACGTGTCTTCTGACGTGGGTCTCCCCATGCTTTAGCATAGTCGAAGTTAAGATTCATGATACCTGCTTTATCCAAAGAGAAGCCCTTTGTGAGTGAAGCATTCGTCATGGCAGGGTTTACCTTAGCCTTGATTTGCCAAGGAGTAACACCCATCTTAGAATGAACAACAACCAGTCCGCTCGTGAGATCACCATATTCTGCCGATGGAATACCACGTATCACCTCTACATTCTCTATGTTATCAGCAGAGATCTGACGTAGGTCTGTACCCGTAAAAGCGCTTGGGGTGAACTGACCTTGCGTCATCTGACCATTGTTAGACATAGGAACTCCATCCACAACAATGCTTGATCCGAAGGCACTTGTATTATTGTTTGTGAGCGTTCGGAGCTGTAGGTTCGATTGAGAAGTGAGGTCGGTGTTTCCCATCTTAGCACCTGGAAGGAGCTGCATAACGTCTGCTAAGGATGAAGCCTGCAAGTGATCGATAGCTTGTCGACCTATTTCTGATGTCGTAGAAGCGCCAGATGTCTTCTGCTTAGCTGTTACCACTACTTCTTTCAACGCTAAAGAGGTTGGTACGAGTTGCACACTTATGGTCAAGTCCTTATCTACCTTCAATGTTGCAGTGTAGGGTTCATAACCAACGTAAGTAACTTTCAAGGTAAACAAGCCTAATGGAACCTTTGCAAAAGATGCTTTTCCGTCAATGTCAGTAACGTTAAACGAACCCAAAGGATCTAGTGAACAGTTTGCCATAATGACAGCTTCTTTAGTGTTCTTGTCCGTTACCTGCAAGCTAATTGTATAGTTATTAGCCGCCTTTAACGTATCTTGAGCCTGTACAGAAAGCCCTGCTGCGAATACCATCAAGAGCAGTGCTATAAGCCTAATTGCCTTCATTTATCCTGTAATTGTTATCTATTGAGAATTAAAACAATGCAAAGTTACATATAAAAAGGAGATTAGACAATACCTTAAAATAGGTATGTAGGGAGTATGAGAAGCCTCATCTCTGCCCCCTCACAGAATGGCGAGGGAGAGTAGATAGCACCAGTGGTATTGGAGGTAATGCTTCATAAAAGCAGAGGAAATTGCATGATACAATTTAAAGGAACGCCTCCTTCATATCGAAGAGGGCGTTTCCTTGATGTGAGAAGAGGCTCTCCTTGATGCAAAGAAACGCCCTCTTCACTCCGTTAGGCACATCCCCTCCAGTGGAGAGGATTGAAGAGACTTTCTTACTTCACGCTATTCTGCCGTTCTCGAATTAGTTTTATCTGGCGCAGAATGTCGTTGTAATGCAGGAGATTGAGGTCTGTGCTGATGGCAGCCTGTGCCTTGCAATACTGCTCAATAGTATCGAGCTGCTGTCCAAGATACAGCGATATATCTGACGGACGAGCGCGGTCTATAGCTATGGATTTATCTTTCTCCTCTTGATTAAGGAATGTATCGAGCTGCTTGATATAGGTGCGCTCCAACAAACGACGTGTACGAACTTTCACGTCATTAGTCGATGATAAGGGTTGCCAAACAGCCTTGAATACATCGTTCAAATAGTCCTTGACTTGATAAGCACCAGCCGCAAATTGATCCTTGTAAATCTTATCTATCAGCGAACCATTCAACAATACCTTCAAAACTCGCCCTTGTTGTGTAGAGATCTCATCGACAGCATTGACTCCAGAAACATCTGTCATCGTTGACGGATAGAGCCAGACTGGAGCGTCGAAGAGCTGTCGGGAGAGATAGTTAACAGCGTCTCTTCCCTTTTGTGCAGGTGCCACCTCGTAAGGTTTCTGCCCTGGCATGTTATTGATGTATCGCCCTCCAACGTTCTTAAGAACGTGGTTTGTGTATCGATTGAACTGACTGATAACACTCTTCCACATCTCTATCCTGTCCTCGTATCTATCGTTAGTTTGATGCGTCCATGTAGGTAAGGCGACTATGATGCGCTTAAGGTTCTTAATGCCATACTCACTCGCTTTCACATTGTCATCACCCAAGTCTTCAGTCTGCGCACGTGGGTCTTCGTTCTTACCCTCGCCTCCGAACCATAGGCGCGGATTAGTTGCCAAGACCTTAGAAGTCTCTGTTAACAACCCTTCCTTCTCGTCTATCTCGTCCTTAAACTCAGGTCTGTACTGATATCCCCAGCGTATTGCCCACTTGTCATAGTCGTTTATTCGTGGGAAAAGACCACGTTCGGAGATGTGGTCCTCGGGCTGAGCTACGTAATTGAAGCGGGCATAGTCCATGATACTTGCAGTGTGTCCGTGCTCTTCAACCCACTTCTTATCACGCAACTTCTCCACTGGTGTGGCGTGACTGGCACCCATGTTGTGACGCAAACCGAGTGTATGTCCGACCTCATGGCTCGATACGAAGCGTATCAATTCACCCATGAGTCGGTCGTCCATGTGCATTGTCTGTGCTCGTTTGTCAAGTGGTCCGCATTGCGTCATGTACCACTTTGTCAATAGATTCATGACATTGTGATACCAACAAATATGACTTTCGATGGTCTCCCCACTGCGAGGATCGACAATGTGGGGGCCGTATGCGTTTTCAATCTCAGCTGGTAAGTAACGCAAAACATTGTAACGTGCATCGTCAACACTCATCGTTGAATCATCTTCCGGCCAATCCCTTGCTTGGATGGCATGCTTGAATCCAGCCGCTTCGAAGGCTACATTCCAATCCTCAATACCCTGTTTTAGATAAGAAACCCACTTCTTTGGCGTTGCAGGATCTATATAGAAAACGATGGACTTAATAGGTTCTGTGAGTTTGCCTCGGGCGTAGGCTTTCTTGTCTTTAGGCTCTAAGCGGAAGCGAGAAATGAACTGTTCGCGATCGGCGCGGGTCTGATCATCACTGAAGATAGTATATCGATTGGTGAAGTAACCAACCCTCGGATCCCATATACGCTTGCGCATTGGAGTCTTAGGAAGTAGTACTATACTCGTGTTCAGACCGATGGTCATGGCTCCAGTTGATGATGCCGGAGCGGAAGAGGGAGTACTACTATAGGTGCGTGTTGTGGCTATTTCGGCATTGATCGGATAGACCTTCATTGTGTCAATAAAGGTTCTGTCGGACTGCAACGAACCTATTTTCAGTTGTTTAGCAGCATTCTGTGGAATACTGACGACACCATTATCCTTGATGAATAAAGGGGTCACTTCGATGAGCTGGTTATTAGTCTTCTTGTTGCGACCAATTACTTTGAACGAGGCGATGATAGGGTCGGCAGTGGAGGCTTTGAGCGTTCGGGAGATGCGACTTTTTGGGTCTGCTTCCTGTGAAAGAACGTATGCGCGGAGGTTAATAGTCTTATTGTCGCGTTGCTCGAAATAGAGGGTCTGTTGGTTAATAGCCTCTCCCGAGAACTTGCCGAAGCTCTGTGGTACGGCGGTGAAACGCGTTACAGCCAATAGATAACGACCCAGAATGGAGTCTGGGAGTTCGAAGTACCACTTGTCTTCGATATGCCTTATCGTGAAGAGACCATCGTGTACACTACCGCCTTTCTTCATTAGTTGTTCGTAAGAAGAGGGCTTCTCCTTATCCTTGGCATCTTTCTTATCATTACTATCATTCGTCTTTGCTGCTACTGATTGTGTGTCCGTAGAATCGTTAACAGCATAATATATATACCTGCTGTGGGCTACTCCCGTGCCAGAAGCAAGTAGGAGAGCAACCAAGCAACCTATTAGTTTCTTATTGATTACCATTTTCTGTTTTACACCTTATTATATATAGGCAATGGCAAGGTACTTAAAACGACCTTACCATTACATCATCACTTTACTTCAAAACAATTGCCTTGCGAATACGGAGGTCTGTCGTTGGACGGTCGTTATCGTCTACGGGCTGTCGTTGTATTCGATCAACAACATCCAAGCCATCGACTACTTGACCGAAAACAGTATATTGTCCATCAAGATGAGGAGAACCTCCCTCAGTCTTATATAACTGACGAACTGCAGGCGACATCTTCACTGTTCCACCTGTATGAGCATCCAGTCTCTCTTGCGCCCAATCGAGTTGCTTGTCCGTAAAACGTATACCCCAAACAATGTAGAACTGCGTAGATGACGACTTACGTTGTGGGTTTACATCATCGCTTTCACGCGCTGCTGCGACTGCACCTCGGCGGTGCAACAACTCGGGATAATGTATCTCTGCGGGTAGAGAATAGCGTTCGGGCGTATCGCCAAGAGCCTGTCCTGGCTTGGCATTCTTCGATCCCATGTCACCAGTCTGCACCATGAAGTCCTTGATAACACGGTGGAATAGCACCCCATCATAGGCTCCGCTGCGTACTAACTTGAGGAAGTTATCACGGTGCAGAGGCGTTTCGTTAAAGAGTTGGATACGTATATTCCCACTATCAGTCTCTAAGAGCACCTCATGACGAGGGGCTTCTGTGCTTTCCTGTGCATGGCTTGTCGCAATAGAAGCAACCATTAGTAATAATAAAAAAAGTCTTTTCATATATTCTTAGAAATAGTTTAGAAGGGCAGACCAATAGCCAGATGGAGGGTCTGAGCATCCTTGAATTTAGCTATGTTATATAGTCCTCTCTTGCCCGTGTTATAGGGTACATGCAGTCCAACTCCCCAATCGATACGTAGCATGAAGTAGCCTATATCATATCGAAGACCCACCCCTGTGCCTAATGCCATTTGCTTAAAAGTATTCTTAAAGACGAACTGTCCACCTTTACGAGCCGTGTCGTGATGTAGTGTCCACACGTTTCCTGCATCGAGGAAGACTGCCCCATAGAGTGAACCAAGCAGGTGGGGACGGTATTCGAGGTTCATTTGGAGCTTCAAGTCACCTGTTTGTTCAACGTAGGAACGGCGTCGGAAGGATGAACGATAGCTTCCGGGACCTATCTGTCGGGCGTTGAATGCACGAATACTATTGGCTCCTCCAACGAAAAACTGCTCAGTGTAAGGAGTTACCTTGCTATTGCCATAAGCCCAGACTGCACCTGTGTTGGCATGAAAAGCAATACTGCTCTTTTCTGCCAAAGCCCATATTTTAGTGAAGTTAAGCTCTACTTTAAAGAATTGAGCAAATGGATTCTTAAAGAGTTGTTTGTTCTTTTCACTCCAGCGATGCCCTGTTACAGCATAAGAAGCAGCTAAAAGGTTGGATGCCTCACTAACTGTTGCCCAGAACTTGATGGGATTTCGATAGCTAAAAGGACTCGTATGGGTATATTGGAACAGCATTTTTGGTATGAACTGATCCGCCATTGAGACTTCAAGATAGGGGAGGCTTGCTATTAAGGTGCGGTAACGATTGGTCACCTTGTGCATATATTCGTATGTTAGAGAGAGTGGAGAATAAGAGAAACTATTGCGTTCATTAGGCTGCCATTGGTACGTTAGCTCTCCAGAAACTACATGCCTCTTAAAGTACTTGGCGCGGTTTAGCACATCAACTGACGCCTTTAGGGTTGTTGTTGGAGTGGTATAGTAAGTGCGGGGAGGCTTCGGAGTATATTCAATGCCCCTTGCTTCAGCCTCAGCAATCTTCTTCTGGATGCGTTCCCACTTCTTTCTTGGAGATAAGACAAAGGGATTTACGAGGCGAGGAATTTGTAGACTACCCTCAAGACCATAGTTATAATTGCTCACACCAAGCCTATCTTGCCCATTACCATCATTGTTGAACGACCACTCATAAGAGCCATGTGCGCGCAAGTCGAGCTTCTCTCCATTTCGAAAAGCATTGCGCTTGATGAGTCCGATGTTCCCTTCTGGACCATACTGACCGCTTGTCTTGCCTTTCGCATACGCCTCGATATAAAAATCGTAAGGCTTATCAAAGGTGCAATCAACCGTCATGTCCAATATACTACAACTGTCCGTGCTGTCGCGAGGAGTAAAGGTAAAGTTGGTGGCAGCGAACAATCCGCTACCATTCAACTGTTGTTGACTGCGCTCAACAAGCTCATTATTGTACAAAGAACCCGGCCATACCTTCAGATCATTAGCTATTGTGCGTAGGCGGAGAGGCGTCCGTTTACCATTGTAATTGACAGTTACATCTCGAAAAGACTGTTTATTGTGTAACTGTTCCATGAACTGTCGCTGCAAGTTAATCGTCACTTTCCCTATCTGCCAAGGTCTTAGTGCCTTCGAACTAATCGAGTCCGCCATTTGTAAACGGACGTTAGCTACACCATACACGTTGGTTGTGTCGGCCAGATAACTTGCATCGTTATTCTGGTAATAGTAGTATCCGTTGTTCCGAAAGAGGTCTGTTATGCGCTTTCGTTCTTGCTCTAATGTGGCCACATCGAACGCATCGCCCTTATGGAGGAGAGCCTTATCTAAGTTCTTCGTGATGAGACTGTCAGCCACAGGAGGGAAGTTCGTGTATCGTAAACTATCGATCGTCCATAGGTGACCCATGTCCACTGTGTATTGCAACTTACCCTTCTTTGGATTCTTCTGGGTTAGTTTCTCGTAGGTGATCTTACCATTGAAATAACCTCTCTTACGTAGTAAGTTCTGTCCCACAGTGACGCGTAGATCGGGCGTAGTATTGCTCATTAAGACAGGAGTAGACCCAAAGGTACGCACGATCCAACGGCTGAACTTTGTTGTATCTGGTGTAAAGGCATTCCATATCCAAAGCCCTACTGGGAATGGAGAACGATGACTGGGACTACCCAACAAAGCGGCATTTGGTGTTGTTGCAAGCACCAAATCAAGTTCTTCTTGAGTAGCTGCAAAGTGTTTATTTGACTGGTAATTCTTATACAGAGTAGGCTTCATTCCGATGTACAACTGCTCTCCATCGGGGATAGCAGAGGTTGTGCTACATGCCGAAAGAAGTAGTAGAAAGGCACTCATCACCAATAGACTTATGAACGCGAAACGTCCTTTATGATTTTTATCTCTTCTCATTAACAAAATTAATTAAGCTATCCTTGCGTGGTTTCTCTACCTTCGGAATCACTACAGGATCGTCGTTTTTAAAGCGGAAGATGTCTCTAAAGCTCTTTAACTTGCGTCTCCACATGAATCCAGCACCGTATTCACTGAGGTTACCTTCCAACCAGTCGTATGCTTCCCGTTCGTAGTAAAGCTTGAGATACTTGGTTTCCTTCTGGTTAAGACGGTACTCCAACGAGAAGTTATCGAAGTAGGCTCCATTCTCTTCAGAGAACTGTGAGCCTGTAGAAACGCGTCCACCCATGATGATGCGAAGCCTGTTATTCCACAACCTCTTGCTGAACTTGAACGTATAGTCAGTGTGCAACGTTCCGTTAATGTCTGCTGCACTCTCCATGTTAGCCGATAGGTCGAGTCCCATAGAGTTGAGTGCTTTACCTGTAATGGCGTTTACTTGGGTCTGCAAGAAGCCTGCTAAGGCACCACCCATCGCTGTATTGGCACTCGTAGACTTATCTCCATCTAGATACATACCCGATGCCAACATCGTTACAGCAAGCTTTGAACGCTCTTCAACACTCTTAGTATTCAGTGTATTTTGCATTTCTTGATCCTCTGGAGCACTAATGATAAACTGCACGCCAGGCTTAGGGAATTGCTTAGAAAGGCTCACTCCACATTTGAAGTCGACGATTCTTCCATCGTTACCATTCGATACACTCGTGCGCACATCTTCGGTTGCCACGATACTAAGCGTTGGTTTCATTGGGTCTCCAGTGAACTCTACATAGCTTCCATCTTGTATGTTGAAGGTACGAAGCGGTATAATAGGAAGGGAGTACTTCATCTTTCCGTCATTCAGAGTATAGCATCCCCTCAATCGCACACCATTAGTTGGGTTATATTCTAATCGTAGATCACCTCCACCCGTAAAGGCTAAGTAGTTGGAGTTATCAGCATTAAGTGAGCACATCAGATGAGCCTGTTCATCAACATTGACAAGCATCGACATCGTGAAACCAGTTATGTCCGGGCGTTTAACAACATCAACTGTTGAATCCTTGAAGTTCGTAAACTGCACAAGATCCTTTAGTTCCGTATCTGTTGCCAAGGTACCATCTCGCACTATATAAGTCATGTCGGAAGTCCCCAGAACATCCAGATTTCCAACCAAAGTAAGGTTGTTTAACGGTCCACTCATTCGACCTCCAAAGTCTACAAATGCCTTTCCGTAGACCTCTGAACGTGGGTTCTTTCTGGCATTGATAAGCTGGAAGTTCTTTGCTTGCATACGTGTATCAAGGCGCATATTATCCAACGATGAGAAGTCAAGATAGCCTGATATGTCTAACGGCGAACCGTTACTTGCGATCATTTCAAAGTTCTCGAACTCTATATGACTATTACGTATTGTGACTGGATCATCGGCAAATCGCATCTTAATTCCATAAGGGACACTAACCAAGTAAGTCGAATCCAAGTACACCTCCCCATTGATGTTTAACTTGTTCAAAGGCCCTTTTAATGTTAGAGAACCTTCTCCCACGCCATCGAGCCCCACGATCTGATCGGGCACAAAACCATTTATGTAATTCAGTGGGAAACGGTTCATTTCCAACGTAGCGTCCAACTCTCCCTGTCCTTCTCCACGATAGACACCCGACAAGGAGCCCACTCCCTTGCCATCTTGTGTTATAATAGCATCAACGTAATGAGAGCCATCTTCCTTCGGCATATATACGAATTGCGTACCGACGTTACCCATCGGACAATTCTCATAGACCAGTTTATTGATGGTCATATCACTAGAGATTGTGAGGTCAGAGGTCGTTTGCACGATATGATAATCACCATTAAGAACACCAGACATGTTGGGTGAGAAGGGCAGAACCTTAAATAGACTGCCCAGCTCGAATTGGTTCATTGAGATCGTAACATTCTGTAACGAAGTTGTGTCCTCATCCTCTGTTGTTATCGTCATACCCGCTCCGTCTGAAGCCAAAAGGCGTAGATTAGCCGATAAACGATGATCGCGTGCTATATAGATATAGTTCGAGTCGTTCGCTGTAAATGCCTTATAACCTAAGATAGCTTGTGGAGAAGTGATAGAAAGGCGTATGCCCCGACCCACCATCGCAGCCTGCAAAGCCAAGTCGAAACCTGTATCTCCCTTGTTATCAAGTATCGTTGCATGTGTTTGTAAGCCGTGTTCATAGAGTACACCACGCAGATGTCCATGATAAGGATAGGTATTATCGGCTTTATTCAGTATGGCGGCATCATAATTCAACTGCCCATCTACACTGGAAAGGTTTACCCTTACGCTATCTAAATGCACATTGTCATAAACCAAGGAGTCAATGTTTATCTTACCATTTACGCCCTCATGCGGTGAAGATGATATGTTGATATCTGCCAAACTAAATGCGTATCCATCCTTCGCAAGCATATTGCTAAACAGATTTCCGCGTCCGCTACGCAACGTGAAATGCCCAGTTGGTAACAAGCGGATGATAGCGGGCTGATCAATACGCCTATGATGAATCTGTTCCCGTAGTGTCTTTACAAGTTGATTTCCCGTCTTTGCCATCTGATCAACACTCCCATTGAATGCCGTATTGAGGTGGAAATCACCGCCATCGATGGCTACATGTACCGAATCACGCATACTCGTCAAATCCAGATTGACGTCTCCTGGTGCGTAGGTACGCTTACTATCGTTCACTTGTAAGTCTCCCAACTTACCATTGAAACGCATATTATCAGCACCATTCATGCCGAAGTCGGCATTAATAGCAAACTTGCTTGATAACGGCTTATCGATGATTCCGAGTTGATAGAAGTCCACTTGTGGGAAGAGCCCATTGATGGATCCATCCATCTTAGTGCCTTCCTTCGTTAGATCAAGGTTGAAGCTGCCTCGTGCCAAAGCAACTCTTCCACCCTTCCGAACGTCATCCAGTGCCAAATCAGCTATGTGCCCATTCACAGCAAAGCTATTCTTGAGATCCGACCGAAGCTCCAGATCAGCCCCAGCAGCCACTATGTAGGGTTTATCAATCAGTCCTAAGGCTTTTAAGTTAGCTTCGGTAAGATTGCCATTAAGGTGAGATAACAAACGATTATTGCGTATATCAGCTTTCACATTGAAGTCGCCAGCAGCCAAGAGAGCACTCCGCTTGCGACCTTCCTGTAATACTTTGAACTTACGAACAACACCTTGTACATGGTGATTAGCCTTCATATCTGAACGAACATCCATGTCAGTCCAGGTCGAAACGACGTATCTTTCCGTCATAACGCCCAACGCATGGAGGTCAACACGGCTCAACCAGCCATGCAAATGACCATCAACTAACTTCTGGTTAGCACGTCCTTTATAAGTGAAGTCGCCTCCCAGCATCTTATTCACACTCTTTACATGTGCCGAAAGTAGGTCTCCATGTTTAGAAACATCGCCATTCAGTCCATCAAGCACATATTTCCCATAACTGAAACGACGAATACGAAGACTTAAATTAGTGGACGATTGCGGACTCATAAAGTCCGTTCCGCGTCCATGCGTACGCACACTTCCCGTGAAAGGCGACAATCCCATGTGTGGTAAGAAGCGTTGTATAGGAAAGTTCGTAGCATCCGCTGTGAGGCGATACAGGCTATTTGAAGGATTAAAAGCACCTTTGACACGAATCTTACCACCTCCCTGTGCCAATGACATAGAGCCAGAATAAAGGTTTTTCCGTACATGTATGTCTCCATCAACAGCCACAGCTTGAGGCAGCGCAATAGTTTTCCGAATACTTGCAGGCAATAGTTTCTGAACGAAACCAAGGTTTTGAGCCACACCTTTAAGGCGTAAGTCACTGCGTAAAGGCTTGTTCTTTGCCATCATATCAGCCACCCATCCCGTACCCGTAAGGTCGAAGTAGCCCGGCATAGCAAGTCTCAACCGTTGGAAGGAAGCTGATCGAAGATTGCCAGCAAGGGTTCCCTGTATGGTCAATCGCCCTCCCGGCATCGACTGATAGATGTTTCGTGGAATGGAAGTAAGGAACGGATGCAAGTCAGTCTTGCTCACATAGCCATCCATGTGGGCATTAAGTGTACCGGGATGAGTGTCATCAAAGGCATTCATATCCATTCGCAGGCGTCCTGATAACTCACTATTCGGCATGAGAAGATAAAGGGATGGCAATTGAATAGACGTTGCGTCCATCCTAAAGGGGCATCGCAAGTCACGCACCACAAGTCCACTTCGCTCTTTGAAGTTGCCTGCACGCACACGAAGACTTATCTTTGGCGCAGCAAAAAAGAATGAGTCTATGCCCAAGTTAACGTCTGTCATAGCGATGTGAGCCGCATCAAAGCCCGCAACAGCGCGTTTGACGAAAGGTTGGTCATAGTTGAATGCACCTCCATGCCAGTCTATGTCCGCCACTTTATATATGTTGTCATGCAAGAGAAGTTCTGTTCCTCGAGCCTTAGCATCGCCGAATAGCGCCCGAACAATCATCGTGTCGCCTGGCATGTGGAGCTTGAAATCAGTCTTGGCAAGGTTCAGTTGGTCTATATTTATGCGCCACAAGGGGTTCTGCTTATGTGGGTCTTCAGGCACAGTGTCGCCCAATGCAACATCAATCCAGCCTCCCTCAATGTCCGCCTTATTCACTCTTACGGAGTCACCAACGAGGTTTACGGCATGACTTACAATGTGTAAGCGTTGCAAGTTACCCTTAATTCGTAAGTCACCGATGAAGTTTGTGGTATTAGCCTTCAGTCCTGTGAATGTCAGTTCGTTTACTTCTACACGCTTATCAAGCAACGGCAATAAACCAATACTAGCCACTAAGCGGTGTACATCAGCAACAGTATCCTTCTGCGTGGGTATAGAGTCGTTTGCTTTTATCATCTTTAAACCATCCAACTGGAGGTCTAAAGGGTAAGAAAGGTTCACTCGGTCGATACTAACTTGCATCCCCGTGTGATTTGAAACATAGGTAGCAACCTGCTTTACAGCCCAGTTTTGAACAGGAGGACAGTAAAGTAGAACAACCAAGAGGAGGAATAGGACGACTGGAGTTGCTACAATAGCAATCAGCCACCTCATGCTCTTTTTTATATTCATCACGTTAGTCTTGCTAGCGTTCCGTCCATTATCAGTAGTGCTAATAGGCGTTAAGTCTTTTATTACTAATATCTAATTTAAGACTACAAAGTAACAGAAAAAAATTGAATTAACGATAGATAGTAGGCGAAAAATTACATACTTATATCTGAAACAATGCCACAAAGTCCGCATAAATACGGTATTTGAGATAAAAGGAATATGTCATTAGGACAATATGTCCTTATGTCATTTTGTCTTTAAACCATGTTGAGAAGCGGACAGACGAGGGCGTCTGTCCCTACTTTGGAGCTATGTTTGGGGGATATCCCTTCTCTTTTAGGGGATTGAGGGAGGCTTTAATCAAGCCCTCACAACCATCTTCTATTAAGTCCAAAGCCAACTCGAAGTCTTCTGCACCACCATAATAAGGATCCGGAACACAGGTTGCATTCTTATGACGAGTGAAGTAATCAGCCATGCAAACGACCTTTCCTCGAGCAGTCGCATCGGGAGCTTGCGACGTAATATACCGATAGTTATCTTCGTCCATGACCACGATTTGATCGAAATAAGCGAAATCCTTGCGTGCATCAAACTGCCTTGCATGGTGGTTCACATCGTATCCTCGCCTCTTTCCGTGCTCTCTCATGCGCTTGTCGGGGAGCTGTCCCACATGCCAATTGCCTATCCCAGCCGAATCAATCTCATACTGATTGCTACAGCCCCGTTTGTCTACTAAATGCTGCATAACGGCATGTGCCGCTGGAGAACGGCATATATTCCCTAAACAAATGAATAATATTCGCTTCTTGTTGTTTGTTGTCTTGCACATAGTTGTTACTTTTCTTTATTGTTATATCATTTTCCGACGCATTGTGAATAGTATCTATTGTAACGCGTCTGACTAATACTTTTGAGTTGACAAAGTAACGAAAAAAAACTGAGATAAGCGTTATTTTTATTGAGATAATTACATATTTATAATAGGTAAAGTTAATCATGAATACTTTAAGTGTAAGTAGTTAATAATCAAAAAGAATACTCAAAGTGAGGACAGATGCCCTCGTCTTTCCGCTTCTCAACATGGTTTAAAGACAAAATGACATAAGGACATATTGTCCTAATGACATATTCTTTCTATCAAAAATATCCAACTTGGGCGGACAGACGAGGGCATCTGTCCCTACTTTGTGGTATCCTCTTGATTTGAAGAGGGCGTTTCCTTGATTCAAAGAGAGGCTTTCTTCACATCGAAGAAACGCCCTCTTCAAATGGAGAAGGGCGTCTCTTTCTTTGTCACCTTTGGTTTGGTGTTAATAGATGAGTGCTTTTTCCTCCCATTCCAATACATCTTTTCTTATCCTTTCATTAGCCTCTTTGCAATAAAATGAGTACTTTTGCAAGTGTAAACGATTATCTAAAACATACACAATAAGTAGTGAACACATCCTCAAACATCAAGGGTTACGGTTATGCCAGTCTGTCTGCTATCACCTTCGGAACTATTCCCCTGTTCTCCATTCCTGTGATGGAAGCAGGAATGGAGTTGCCTTCTGTACTCATTTATCGCTTCGCTTTCGGCTGTTTGTTTATGATGGGCTTCCTTCTTTGGAGGCGTCAGAACTTGCACTTGAGATGGGGAGATGGATTGCGATTAGCATTCCTTTCACTGATGTATTCAGTATCTGCTGTGGCACTGTTCAGTAGTTATGAGTATATGCCGGGAGGTGTTGCTACAACCTTACTGTTCTCTTATCCCGTTTGGACAGAGGTTCTTCTCATCCTCTTCTACCATGAGAAAGTGACGTTAAGAATCGTCTCTGCCATCGTTCTCGCTATCCTTGGCGTGTTCTTTTTGGGTGGTATTGGACAAACAGGAGACATTAAGTCGATGTTAGGCGTTGTCCTTGCCATGTCGTCCGGATTGCTTTATGCCATCTACATGGTTATCTTTCCACACATGCGCGTTAGTAAGTTACCGGCGTTGAAGGTGAATTTCTACATCTTCTTCATCGCTATGCTCTTCTTGATGTTGTACTCATCTTTTACCACGGGAGGCATGCAGAAGATAACAGATAGCAGTTCGCTGCTTTCATTGATACTGCTTGGTCTCGTGCCAACTACCATCAGTAACGTTACTCTCGTTCGATCCTTAACCTTGATCGATTCGGCCAGTGTCGCCATACTTGGGGCTTTCGAGCCCTTGACAGCCATGACTATTGGCATCGCACTGATGGGCGAACCGCTCACAACAACAGTAGTGATAGGTTCCGTACTCATCATTAGTTCGGTGCTAATACTCATCACTAAAGGGCGCAAGATAGCCAATCCTTTACACAAATACTTCACCACGTAGACTATACATCATTATGAACCAGAAGCTTTTATGGCACTTAATAGCAGTGGGAGCGGTCGCTGTTTGGGGCACAACCTTTGTAAATACTAAGGTCTTGTATAATAGTGGTCTCACCCCTTCGGAGATATTCTTTCTGCGATTCCTTATCGCTTATGTCGCTATTTGGTTTATCTCTCCTCGAAAGCTATTCGCCAATAGTTGGCGCGATGAAGGGCTCATGCTCTTACTCGGAATAACGGGTGGTTCGCTCTTCTTTGTCGCTGAGAACTCTGCCGTCGGACTAACTTATGTGAACAACGTAAGCTTTATTACGTCCACTTCTCCACTAATAACTGTGATCCTCGGGATCGTCTTCGTGAAGAGCATTAAAGCAACTTGGACGTTGATAACGGGCTCGTTAATAGCCCTTCTGGGTGTAGGAATAGTGATCTTCAACGGTAGTTTTATCCTGCATCTGAACCCTTGGGGCGACCTCTTGGCACTGCTTACTGCGGTGTGTTGGGCGGTCTATTCGCTATTGATGAAGGCTGTTTCAAGCAAGTATTCAGCCGTGTTCATCACCCGCAAAATATTCTTTTATGGACTCGTGACAGTACTCCCGATGTTCCTAATCGATCCATGGACTGCAACGTTCTCAATGCTTATGACGCCCAAAGTGGTGCTCAATCTCTTGTTCTTGGGACTAATTGCTTCGTTCTTATGCTTCGCTTTGTGGACGGTTGTCATTGCACGACTTGGAGTGATGACTGCGTCTAACTATCAATATCTGAACCCAATAACAACAGTCGTGGCAAGTGCTATCTTCCTAAGTGAACCTATGACAGCAATAGCCTACATGGGTAGTGCCTTGATCTTAATTGGGGTTGCGGTGTCTAACAAATAACCGACGATAACGTCTTAATAAACAAATATATGAAGAAAACAGTATTAATAACTGGAGCTACAAGTGGTATCGGTGAGGCTTGTGCCCATCGGTTTGCTCAAGGAGGGTATAACGTGATTATCACAGGCAGAAGAGCACCTCTTCTTGCCGAACTAAGGAAGAAACTGGAGGCAGAAGGAGCAAAAGTTCTTGCCTTGGCATTTGATGTTAGGAACCGAGCAGCTGCCACGAAAGCTATTGAGAGTCTATCGGATGAATGGCAACAGATTGATGTCTTGATTAATAATGCGGGCTTGGCTCTTGGCTTGGAACCTGCTTATGAAGGGGGTTGGGACGATTGGGAGACTATGATTGATACGAATATTAAGGGCTTACTGACCATGACTCGCCTCGTTACCCCACGTATGGTGCAACGCAATAGCGGACACATTATTAATATAGGGTCGGTTGCTGGAGATGCAGCCTACGCCAACGGGAATGTTTATTGTGCGACGAAAGCAGCTGTGAAAACCTTCACTGATGGTTTAAGGATAGACCTTGCTTCAACCAACATACGTGTTACGAATGTGAAACCAGGGCTTGTAGAGACACACTTCTCAAATGTTCGTTTCCATGGAGATGACGCTCGTGCGGAGGGTGTATATAGAGGTATTCAACCCCTAACAGGGGCTGATATTGCTGATGTGGCATACTATGCAGCATCAGCTCCAGCACATGTGCAAGTGGCAGAAGTATTAGTTCTTGCCACGCACCAAGGCAGTGGTAGTGTGATACATCGTGATTGATTCCGCTACAATCATTCGTCTTATCGGCTAAAACAAAGAGCCGATAAGATGAATAAGCCACGTGGTCAAGCTTACAAGAAGGACTATCATCGCAATGATGAGGACAATCATTAATACAATGAGAATAGCACTTTGAACCGCTTTGCGGTTCACATCGCGTATCACCTCCTTGTCTCCTTCAACGAAGCCACGCACAAGTTGCATATTTTCTCGGTTCGCCTTATGGAAGAAGTCGATGACATCTCCTATATAAAAAGGTATCATTCCAAAGAGAACATCACGCAAACTATTATTGATAATGGCTAAAGCAAGGGGAATACTACGTATCTTTACAAAAGCAAACCATACATAGAGTAAAGCGAAGAGAGCCGAAAGAATGTCGCCAATACCATAGGGAAGAAGACCGAGAATACCATCTAGATAATAGTCATCCATAACCCTTTGTGTTTGTTCCATAGCCTTATAAACACTGCTATCATTCATCCGCTCTTGCGCTTTCAATCTATTTTCTTCTTTCATAAAATTACCCTTCTCTGTATTAAAAGATAATAAGTACAATCATACTTGATTGTGAGCGCAAAGATACAACATATATATCATACATAAGAAAAGGGCTTTCATTAATAATTATTAAAAAGCCTCTTTCACGACTAATAATACTTATCTGTAATTTGTACAAACCCCTTTTGTATTGTATCTTTGCATTTGTTCAAACGCATAAACAACTTAATAACGTTGTTGGTGAGGCTTGAGCGATATAGTAATAACAAATAAAAGAATGATATGAAACGTATAACATTATCACTGATTGCAGTTTGCTTGATGTCATCAATGGCTTTATCTGCAAAGGATGTAAACGCTATCAATGCTAACGAAATAGCATTGGTTCAACAGAAAGGTGACTGTCATAAGCGCACTGCAACACCACAGCATGTGACAGACAAGATGGTTAGCAAGTTGGGACTTAACGCCAAACAGGCAAAGAAACTATTGCAACTTAATGAGAAATATGCTGATCTCTTTGTACAAAGCGAAGATTGTCATAAGGCTGAGAAGCAGGCTTGTGAGACAAAGGGAAGTTGTAAGAAAGAATGTAACAAGACTGAACAAAAATGTGAGAAAACCGATAATAAGACTTGTTGCAGTGCTGCTGGAAAAGGAAATTGTACATCTGGTTGCAAGAAAGAGTGTACAAATGAGTGCAATAAGGAGGCTAAGTCTGATTGCAAGAACAGCTCATCAACATGTAAGAAAGACAATAAAGAATGTCAGTCTGAGGCTAAGGAATGCAAGAGAAATCAGCCTTGTGAGAAGCGTACAGCATACAACGCTGAGTTGAAGAAGATTCTTACTAAGGCTCAATACGATAAGTATCTAAGACATTAAAAGATACCCATTTCCATAATAATAGATTTGTTGGTGCGTTGGTTAAGACTACTATTAGTCCGAACCAACGCACCTTCTTCGTATCAAGGAAGAGCTTTCTTAACTCACTTTCGAATGTAGTTTACAAATGAATAGGGTGGGTTACCATCCGCAGCTGGGTGTTCCTCACGGGATTCAATACGCCAAGTACCATCATTATAAGGTGGAAAGAATACGTCAGCTTGTGCCGGGCTGTCTGCAATCTCAGTAAGGTATAGACGGTTGGCAATGCCTAATGCCTCCTTATATAAGCTAGCACCACCAATGATAAAAGCCTGTTCGTCAGTACTAATATGGCGCATTGCTTCATCTAAAGAAGTATAGACCTCACAACCCTTAAAGTCCTTCTCCGTTCGACTCAATACAATGTTTCTTCTGTTGGGGAGTGCTCCCTTGGGGAGAGAATGGAATGTTTTACGCCCCATGATAACGACATGTCCCGTTGTTAACTGCTTGAATCTCTTGAGGTCCTCACGTATGAAATAGACCACATCATTTCGATATCCAATAGCGCGATTAGCCGCTACTGCTGCTATAATATTTAGTTCCATAAGCGTTAGACAGCCACTTCTGCTGATATATGTGGGTATGGGTTATAATCTATGAGTTCGAAGTCTTCGTACTTAAAGGCAAACAGATCCTTCACATCAGGGTTGATCTTCATCTTCGGAAGAGGGCGAGGTGTACGGGTGAGTTGTAGTTTTGCCTGCTCGAGATGATTGCTGTATAGATGCGTATCACCCGTTGTGTGGATAAATTCCCCAGCCTCTAATCCTGTTACTTGAGCCATCATCTGCAAGAGAAGAGCATAAGAGGCAATATTAAACGGAACGCCGAGGAAGGTATCTGCCGATCGCTGATAAAGCTGTAAAGAAAGGCGTCCGTCTGCCACATAAAACTGAAAGAGACAATGGCAAGGAGGCAATGCCATCTCATCAACCTCGGCTGGGTTCCATGCCGTAACAAGCATACGGCGAGAGTTAGGATTATGCTTTATCTGTTCGAGAACATTAGTTATCTGGTCGATAGTTCCGCCTTTGTAATCAGGCCAAGAACGCCATTGATGACCATAAACGGGACCTAGCTCGCCATTTTCATCAGCCCATTCATTCCATATACGAACGCCATGCTCTTGTAGATAATGTATATTGGTATCACCGCGAAGGAACCATAGTAACTCATAAATAATACTCTTCAAATGGAGCTTCTTAGTGGTTAGTAATGGGAAACCATCACGTAGATCGAAGCGCATCTGATTACCAAATACGGATAGAGTACCCGTCCCCGTGCGGTCGCCTTTATGCACTCCTTCATTGAGAATGCGGCTTAGTAAGTCTAAATACTGTTGCATAATTATGGATGTGTTATTGTTTATCTGTTTCTGTAATAACCACTACCTCGTTTGGAATATACCCACTTTTAATCCTCCACTCTTGTGGGTAAAGGTTGTTGGCACGATTCCCTAAGTTCTTTGCAAAGCCTAGTTTGTGGTGCTTATAAGTAAGGAGAACAATGCCACGAGGGGCTTCACTGCTGAGTGTGATAGCTTCATGTCGAAGATAGCTAATGGCAGTGGGGTAGTCAACCTCTATGTTAGGATAAATAGAAGTGTCGCCTGTTATCGAAAGAGCCAATGTATGATCAGGGATGATGGTCTTGCCCTTCTGTATTCCTTCTTTTACTCCGTAACTAAGGATACGAAGTCGTTTTCTTGCTTCAGCAACGGCTTTTGAGGGGTCAAGAGCTATCTCTTTTTGCAAGTTTTCATCCTCTCCTCGTTTGCGAATGACCGCCATGAAGAGTCCTTCACCACGTGTTTTACCAGGTATAAAACGATAAACAGGGAAGTCAGAAGCCGTTTTTGAAGGATTACCAATCAGTGACCCTGTTATGTTCCAAGCCTCTTCCGTGGGTACAGGAAGCAACTCCGCACCATATTCCTCAAGTATCCATGCTACATTCTCTTCGTCTTCATGGGCATTGAAAGTACATGTAGAGTAAATGAGGAGACCACCTGGTTTGAGGTTATCCCATATATCTGAGATAATACTACGCTGTAGTTTCCAACAGTTCTCAACGTTTGCTAGGCTCCATTCTGCAATCGTTTGAGGGTCTTTACGGAACATCCCTTCCCCCGAACAAGGTACATCTGCAATGATAACATCGAATGCTAGTTTCGTTTTCTGGTACTCCCTGGGGTAGTTGTTGGTAACTATTACATCCGAATGACCGTACTTCTGGACATTTTCAGCAAGTATCTGGGCACGTTTGGGGATAGGTTCATTGCTAAAGAGAAACGATCCTTGGGGTAGGGAAGAGCGTGCGCAAGTGGTTTTCCCACCAGGTGCTGCACAGAGATCAAGTGCCATTACGGGGTGTTTCACATAATGACGAAGTACTTGAGAGAGGAACATTGACGATGCTTCCTGCACATAGTAAACACCTGCGTGGAGCATGGGATCAAAGGTAAAGTTCGGTCGTTCTGCCAGCCAAAAACCCTCTTTGCACCATGGAATGGGCTCGGGATGAAGATTAGGGTTCACTTCCTCCGTTGCAGATAGCTTATAGCTGTTCAGTCGAATACTGGTTGGTGCAGGTTCGGTAAGCCCTTTGAGGAACACATCAAACAATTCCTCCCCAAAGAGTTTACGGGTATAGTCGACAAAAGCAGGGGGTAACGTGGGGGCATTCTCCACCTTATATATAATAGGGCGAGCGTCTATCTGTTCCACTGCCTGCCGTTGATTCTTATCTTTTACCATATCATTACACATCAAACTATCGGGCGATAAATAGTCTATTCGATGAAGATTTCATATTCATCATCGCTCTTCTGCGTTGTTTTCGGCTTCGGTTTCTGTTTTAAATTGCCCTTTTCATCAAACATGCCATAGGTAGTTCGAAGAACAATAAACTCTGTTCTACGATTGAGTTGATTGCATATCTCTTGTTTATCCTTTGGTAGTTTCTTGATGAAGTCTTCGGTCAGAACATCGTTTTCCTTCAGCCAGTTGTACTTCTCCGTGAGCTTCTTTCTGATCTTTTTAGGACGTTCCTTACCATAACCAACAGGTGTCAAGCGGTCTTGCGCAATCCCATGTGCGGTGAGATAAGCCACTACTGCATCCGCACGACGCTGTGATAAGCGTTTGTTGTAATCGGCAGATCCGATGTAATCAGTGTGTGCTGAGAGTTCAATCGTTACGTTGGGATTCTCGTTAAGGAGCTTAACGAGATCGTCCAAAGCCTTTTCGGACTCTGGTCGGAGCGTCGCTTTGTCAAAGTCATAGAAGATGTTATCAATCAAGACAGGTACGTTAATGCCAGCAAGAGGGAACTGGAGCGTGTACTCCTTAGACTCCCCAATAGGCGAAACGCTTATCTCCTCCTTATGATTCAAATATCCTTTGCAGGTTGCAAGTAGCACGTAATTGACGCCCGGACGTATCTCCTGTTCAAAAGAACCATCTCCCTTGACAGCCAACTTCTTGTTAGTTCCATCGTCACCAACCATGAATACCTGTGCAGCGGGCAGTTCGTAACCATCCATCTCATATACCCATCCCTTGATAGTCTGTATCACTTCGGGTAGTTCAAAGCTATAGATATGATCCCAACCACGCCCATCGTTACGATTAGAAGAGAAGAATCCGCGGTTGTATCGACCCTCGAATGTCATACCAAAGTCGTCTCCCTGTGAATTAAGAGGGTATCCCGGATGCTCTAAATGATAGTGGTGGTCGTTACCAACCTTTGCTATATAGATGTCTAAACCGCCCATTCCTCCATGTCCATTACTAGAGAAGTAGAGGTCACCATTGGGTCGGAAGGTTGGGAACTCTTCGTCTCCTGGTGTGTTGATAGGCTCTCCGAGGTTCTCTACACCACCAGTGGTTCCACCGCTAAGGCGCACTCTCCAGATGTCAAGACCACCTTTTCCGCCTGGCATGTCACTAGTGAAATAAAGCCAATTACCATCTGGTGAGAGGGCAGGATGTGCGAAACTCGATAGCGAGTCACGACTGATTTCGAGCTTAGTAGCCTTACTCCATGCTGCATCCGTGCGGTTGCTCACGGCAATCTGGGCATATCGAGGATAAGTGGGATCCGTTAAGCATTGTGTAATATACATCTCTCTGCCATCCACAGAGAATGCTGGTGTACCCTCATCAGCGTCTGTGTTGAGTCCAGAAGCTATATCCTGAGGTACGCTCCACTTGCCTTTGTCGTCCTTTTCACTTATGAAGATGTCACCCGCCTTAGCACCAGTAATACCGCTGATATCGTCTCCTTGTGCATCATTACGGGTCGAGGTGAAATAGAGCTGATCGAACTTGTCGCCATAAAGCATTGGTGAGTAATCCTGCCGACGAGAGTTGAATACATCCATCCGCTTGACTATGTACTTCGAACCCAACTCTTTCGTTTGTGTTGCCAAAGTAGCTGCTTCAAGGCTCTGAATGATGAGTTGGTTGCCAGGTAACGAATCCAAAGCTATTTGATATTCCTTTATAGCATCCTTGTAACTACCATTCTTCATCAGATTGTCAGCCAGCTTCTTATGCGTCTCACCATTATCTAATTTATAACGGATGATATTTCGGTAGGCAGCTATCGCACTTTGATAAGACGAAATGCGGTCATAACACGCTGCTAACTTCGTTGCGATGAGCCCACGTTGCCGTCTTTCCTTAGGTGGGGTGCGCTGATAAGCAGTCTTAAACTGCGTTGCTGCATTATAATACTCACCCATGGAAAGGTACTTATCACCCTTCTTTATATTGCGATCTGCGCCACATGAGCTAAGTATCAATAGAATACTAATAGCCATGACAACGCTTTTCTGTTGTGTACCAAAGATATGTAAAAGCCTTAGATAACCCATATTATCATATAAACGTACATCTGTTTTTATTATTGTTTGGTACTCGGTGACATTGTGAATACCGATGGATTGTATTATTATATAAGGTGGACTGCTCTGCTTTAAAGCTCTACCACGGTGATACCAGCACCTCCGAATTGTACGTGTTCATCGCGATAATTCGTCACATTAGGCACTGTTTCGAGGTATTGACGTATGAGTTGACGCAAGATACCATTACCTTTTCCATGTAAGATACGCACTTGACTCGCCCCGACGAGGATAGCATCATCGATGAAATGTTGCACTTGATTCAATGCTTCGTCAGCCCTCATACCACGCACATCAAGCTCTTGGTGGAATTGATTACGGTGTTTATCGATGGTTTCACGGGTCTCCCTACTATAGTTAAAAGCCTGAAATTGCTTCTGTTCCTGCTGTAGCGTCGCTCCATCCACACGCTCTAATCGACTGATAGACATCTTTGTTCGCATACCACCAAAGATGACTGTCGCCTGTTTACCATCGATTGCTTCAACCTTACCAACCGATGTCAAGCCTTTGATGCGCACATTATCACCAACCATGATAACGCCTCCGCTTTGCTGTTTACGCACTGCATTCTTCAGGGCTTCAGCGGCAGCTTGCTGCTTTTCAGCCTTTGTCTTGAGGTGTTGCTCATGCTTCTCTTTACGATTCTTAATCTTATCTACCTTCTTTTGGAAGTCCTCATCAGAAAGTAAACCGCCGTTTTTCAGTTTATTCTTATTCGACTTGTCAGATGGTTTCAACTTATCTTCATCCATCAAACCTGCCTCATATTGAGCTAGTTCCTGGCGTATTCTCTTTGTTTCCTCCTTCTCTGCTTGCTTCTCTCTTATCTCTTTGATGGCATTCTCAATACGCTTGTTACTCTCTTTGATAAGCTCTTCCGCCTGTCGTTTCGCACGGTTGAGAATATCCTTTCTACTCTGTTCCAAGGCATCAAGCTCACGCTCATATTGAGCAATACTCTTCGATAAGGACTTCTCCTGACTATGTATCATCTGCCTCTTAGCTTCCCAGTATCTTTTGTCCCTAACTATGTCCTGTAAGTACTTATCACTTCGAATGTAATCACTGCCAACGATCGATGAGGCATCCTCGATAACAGCCTCTGGAATACCTGTCTTGCGGGCTATCTCTATTGCAAATGAGCTACCGGGTCTACCGATAGCAAGCTGGAATAAAGGTCGCATCTCATGTCTGTCGTAAAGCATGGCACCATTAACTGTACCTGGATGAGCCTCTGCGAAGTGCTTAAGGTTTTGGTAGTGTGTGGTGATAACAGCCCATGCGTGCTTCTCCCAAAACTGCTTTAACACAGCTTCCGCAATAGCCCCTCCAATCTGAGGCTCCGTCCCCGTGCCAAACTCATCAATAAGTATCAAGGTCTTATCAGAGGCTTGTCTCATCATCACCTTCATATTCATCAGGTGTGAAGAATACGTACTCAAGTCATTTTCAATGCTCTGTTCATCGCCTATATCTATCATTATATCGGAGAAGAGACCAGTAGTGGAACGATCGCTAACAGGTATTGATAAGCCACATTGAAGCATATATTGAAGCAAGCCAACTGTCTTCAAACACACTGACTTACCACCTGCGTTTGGACCCGAGATAACCAACAGGTGCTTGTCTTCCGTTAGCTGAATATCAAGTGGAACAACGCTTGCTGGCACGTTTCCCGTTACATCCTCTTCTTCCGAGATCGTTGTTTTCTCTTCTGCTGGTAACGAACGACTTAATCGCTCCTTACCCTTTCTTTCCAATGAGAGTTGTAATAGTGGGTGTATCGCGCGAATCCAGTCTATATGCGGATCAGCCTTTACCTCTGGTTCAAAAGCCTTGAAGTAACGAGCCAACTCAGCCTTTGCTCTGATGAAGTCGATCGCTGCCATGAGACTATAGGAATCGATGATCTCACGCACATTAGGGCGCATTTTCTTAGCGAAGTCAGTGAGTATTCGGATCATTTCTCGCCGTTCCTCGCTCTCCAACTCACGTATTCTGTTATTCGCCTCAACGACTTCTGTTGGTTCAATATACACCGTTTTACCCGTCGCACTCTCATCATGAACAATGCCAGAGATCTTTCGCTTCAATCCAGGAGCTACTGGTATCACCAGACGACCATCACGTATTGCAGGTGTAACATCCCTTTCCACGAGTCCTTCTCCTTGTGCCGAACGCAAGATACTGTATAGTGTTCGAGATATACTTCCCTCTGTTCTTGCCAACTCCCGACGTATCTGGAGCAATTCAGGTGACGCATTGTCGCGCATCTTACCGAACTTATCTATGATTTGCGAAATGCGTTGTACCAATAGAGGGAAGGTCGCAATCCCATCCGCCAAGTCGTATAAAGCAGGATAAAAGTGCTTTATCTCTCCTTGCTCCGTTGCCTCACCGCGACTCAAGAAAGCAACGATTGCAATGATAGTCTCCAGTGATCTCTTTAGGTCGAAAAGCTCTTCTACCTCCATGTGCGTGCCCTCTAAACGGATGCGGGACACGCTCTCACGCACATCAAAGAAGTTATCAAGTGGGAAATCATCCTGTCCTTCCTGTATACGACGGAACTCCCTTATCTCTTCCAACCACCTGTTTACATCGTTAACATCGGTTGAGAACGCCATTCCATCTACACGTTCTTTCCCCAAGGGGGACAGACAACGCGCACGAAGCAAGGCTCTCACCTCACTGAAACCAATCTTTTGTTCAAAGTTCTTAGGGTATATCATTGTTGTTTTTTACTTTCTTTTCCATCACAGAAGGCACTTTTCTCACCTTCCACACATTATTACCTGCAAAATTACTAAAATTTACTTGTAACAAAGACATAAATCTTTTGAAGAGCAAAAGGAATCCAATTTTATTTACTATATTTGTCCTGTCAACTACAAACAATGCGCTTGAATGATGAAAAAGATAATACTCTCATACCTTGCACTTCTATTCGCTCTGTCCTTATCAGCGCAGACGAGCAATGCGCTCTATGCCCCTTTCATCCATCAGGCGAATGTATTTCCACAAGAGAAAACCTACGTTTGCACGGATGCTAATTGTTATCAAGCAGGGCAACGAATCTCTTTACGTGTCTTCGTAGTGAATGCGATCACACATCAACCTACTGACATGAGCCAGTATGTATATGTTGAATTGATCAATCCAGAGCGTGTTACCATTCGACGCATCCGCCTTCTGCAAAACCAACAAACGTTTACAGGTTATATCGACATACCCGATAACGCTGCCAAAGGGCGTTATCTCTTGCGCGCCTACACCCGTAATATGACGAATGTAGAGGGCTATGAAAGTACGAAGAGTATTTTTATTGGTGGAACGGGAGAGCTCCTTTCTGCATTTGATGACAATCTCCAAGATAGTATAGAAGTAATTTCTGATAACTACATAACAATCAATAGGTTAAAAGATAAGGTTAGAGTATCTATAAAGGATAGCCTCCTTGCTGCTAAAAGAGAACTTTGGTTGTTGGGGCACTGCCGTTCCGTACCTTTCTACTTTGCGAAAGTAAGTCCCCATACCGCCCTTGTCTTCCCTCTAAAAGACTTCAATCAAGATGGAATCCATTCGTTTGTATTGTTGGATTCAGACCTTAATAAGCTCAGTGAACAGCAATGTTTTATCAATCAGAAAAAAGAGTTTTGCACCCTAAAAGTTAGTCTTGATAGCACTTCACAGGCAACGAATGGAACCCTCCCATGCCTTATCACCGCCCCAGACCTCCATCCCGATGAGACGATGGACGTTGCTGTCCGCCTCGTGAAGAGCCTACCCAAGGAGAATAGGGATGGATATTCTAATATCCTGTCTCACCTCTTGATAGATGAAGACACACGTTACTCCTTAGAGCAACCAGCCTCTTTACTGAACGATCCAAGGCTTGACGGCTTCATAAGAAACCATCTCTGGCAGCGATATAACCTATCGGCTGTCTTGAAGAAACAGTATCAACAACCATTAGTAAAGGTAGAAACGACAGCACAGATACGTGGGAAAGTGGAGACACTCATAGGACACAGACCCATTAAAGGGGGCGTGGTCAATCTCATCTCGCCCAATCGTGGATTCTGCGCAGCCGTTAAAACCGACGAAAAAGGGCAATTCGTCTTCGATGGAATGGACTATCCTGATGGCACGCAATACGTACTCAATGCTTTCACGAAGGCTGGTAAAGGATGGGTGAAGCTCTATTTGGACGAGGACAGCTATCCGTCTTTTGCATCTTCATTACCGCCTTTTAAATGGCTTAGCGATAATGATTCTCTTGCCACGGAAGCGCCTTTGACGGTCACAGATGGGAGTATTAAGCTGGACGAAATACATGTATTCAGTCACCGACCGAGCTATGCTTCGCGTTCAGATGCATACGCCCGCACAGCCGATTATTCGTTTGGTCTACGCGACATAGAGGACATTGGTGCCACATGTCTGCATGAGTTGTTGCGGAGAGTGCCCGGTGTAACGGTCGAGTTCGGCAAGTGTTACGTTCGTGGAGCTATGACCATTGAAGGCAGGCATCCTGCGGCTATTGCCGTGGATGGTATCTTTGCGAATGAAGACTATGATTTAGACAATATCCAGATGGCTGATGTTGAACGCGTAGATGTGTTTAAGACGGGTTCAACAGTGCTATGGGGAACAGCCGGAGGGATGGGAGTTATCTCTATATCAACTAAGAAGGGGAACTATAATGTGACGTCGGTTCCACTCACAAATACCAAGACTTTCACTACTCTTGGCTATCAAACTCCAACGCCTTATACGCCCAATTCGCATACAGCCTATTGGCAACCTGTCATGCGCGGAACGTCTTTTAAGATTGCTCTCCCTGCTCTTTTAGAATCGGGTTACCACCTTATTATAGAGGGAGTAACCAGTGAGGGACGTCTTATTTACTATGTTCGTTGATGATTAATAAGGTTTTGCTCGCCAGTTAAGAAGCCTTTCTATTAACACTTAGTCAATGCTCTACCTGTGTCCCAAAGCAATCGCTTTGCCCAACGGAGCACTACTATCGCACTCACAACGGCTACCAATGAATCAATCCAAGTGATGTTCCAGAACATTGCACATAGTAAACCAATGATTGCACCAATCTCTGTTAAGGCATCAGAAAGTACGTGGAGATAGGCTGCCCGACTGTTATAATCAGTCGTGCCATCGTGTCCGTGGAGCACAGAAGCACTGATGGTATTAGCAATCAAGCCCACGATTGCAGTACCAAGAGCAAACTCGTAATTGAGTATTCCTACGTGGGAAGAAAGTCGCTCGACGGCTTCGACAATGATAAAAATAGCCATTAAGATAAGGAAGATACCGCTTGTAAAGGCCGATAAATTCAGTATCTTATCTGAGTCATATAGCCTTGTTACCTTGCTCTCGAGGTGTCTCACCAATACGTAGGCAGCCCAATTCAAACCGATGACAAGTACATGTGATCCCATGTGAACGCCATCTGCAAAGAGAGCCATCGAGTGGGAGAGGAGTCCAACGACCACTTCTGCCAACATCATAACGAAAGTGAAGACAACAACAAAGGCTGTTCTCTTCTCCTGCGAAGTACGTTCTATCTTATTTGACATTACTCTTCTATTATATTAAAGTGTATGAAAGCGTTGCGGATACCATCCTCATCAACGCTCGTTGTGATATAATCGGCGGCAGCCTGAACATCCTCATTTGCATTGCCCATAGCCACTCCGATGCCTGCTGCACGGAGTATGCTCATGTCGTTCCCGCCGTCTCCAAAAGCGATACACTCGCTCGGTTCGAGTCCGATATGTGCTGCCAACTTCAAGAGCGCACTCCCCTTATCGGCACCTTTGACGGTGATGTCAGTAAAAAGAGGATTCCAACGGGCAGAGACACAATGCTTCATGGCGGGCAAAATGGTGGCTTCGTCCTCCACACGGAAGAAAGGCGTTAATTGTAAAACAGGCTTATCAAGCATTGGCTCTATGGATTTACGCACATCAATATTCGTCACTTTCAAGCCCTTAACAAACACATCTTCGTAAATCTTAGAGTGGTTGTAGATGCCAATATCATCCCTTCCGCACACCACAACAGCGTAATCTCGTTCCTTGGCATCGGCTATCATGAGTCGAACTTCAGCCTCTGGAATGGGCATCAAAGTAATATCTTCATCGCCAATGAACGTTCGCGCACCATTAAAAGTGATGTATCCGTCTATGAGATGACGGATTGCATCGATGTTATTGATGATGGCGACAGGTCGACCTGTTGATATGAAGATCTTTACGCCATGCTCCTTTGCCTGTTCAATAGCCCTTATAGTGGATGGAGGAATTTGGTGAGTAGTGAACGAGACCAATGTCCCGTCAATATCGAAGAATGCTGCTTTGATTGCCATATACCTATTACCTTTTGAACAGCAAAGGTACAAAAAATATTAGGAGATAGTACTATTTGCATGAGAAAACAATATCATAATGTAGGGACAGACGCCCTCGTCTGTCCGTAAGTATCTACTCTTTTTGCGGACAGACGAGGGCGTCTATCCCTACAGGTTTGTATCTTTTCCATTTAAGGAGGGCGTTCCTTTGTATCAAAGAGAGGCTTTCTTCATAGCAAAGAAACGCCCTCTTCGCTTTGAGGAGGGCGTTTCCTTGTTTCGTTTCAGTGGTTTCTACTACCGAGACCTTACCTCGTTATGTGTCATCCAGTCCTTTCCTGACTACCTTCCGTGAGGCACTCCTCCCCTTAGGGGAGGCTGGGTGGGGTTTCCAACGAGGGCATCCGTCCCTACATCGTGGTGCTCTATTGCACTGAACAAATAACCTGTCTACTTGTCAACCTATCCACTCGTCAACTCTACCTAATCATAATTTTGAATTATGAATTATGAATTTTGAATTAAAGAAAAGCCTATCCTAACTGACTCCCGTAGGCACTCCTCCCCTTGGGGGAGGCTGGGTGGGGTTTCATACCCATGTTCCTTTAGGAACTCTGTGTCGCCTTCAGGCTTCGTGTTATCCGTGTATTCTGTGTTAAGAGAAGCCTCTCCTCCGCCCCCTCTCCGAATGGAGAGGGGAGTAGATAGTACCATTTCCCAAAGAACAAGCAACTCGTCAACTTGTTAACCAGTCCACTCGTCAACTCTACCTAATCATAATTTTGAATTGTGAACTTTGAATTTTGAATTAAAGAGGGGCTTGGGAAGGCTTCTATTTACATCTTCCTCATGTGATACCCCATACGCTTCAACTGCACAGCAGCACCCATATAATAAAGTTGATGGAGCGCAGCTACGTATGAGTGGAAGGCTTCTGGACTGCCAGGAGCTAATCCGAGGTGATGGAGAAGGTTGTTCGTTCGAGCTGCACACTCTCCCACGATGGTTGTTAGTTGCTGATGGTCTTCGGCAGAAAGGAGTAAGACTTTCTCACAAATATAGTCGTCCATGTGATCATAATCAATACGATTACGAAGATAGGTGTAGAGGTTTTCCACCTTATTATATAGTTCCCAATCTTCATCCCAATACTTGGCAATCGCCATACCAACATACATCATCCAACCTAATGATACGGTGGGATAAGCCGAAAACTCCCTCATCCCATCAGGAAGATAGGCTTCGGCAACCCCCTGCCACTTCTCTTCAATATCTGGTGCATTGGGTAACATCTCATCCACAAGACCATGTTCTTGCAGATAGTTTACCAAATCACTCTTGAACTTCTCTTCGTTTGGATATTGCAAATCTGTCGTTTCCATTATTCTTATTGTTTGATGTGAAAGGTTGTCAATGGCTTTGACATGGGACTTATAAGGCTTTGTTTAATTGCCAAGCAGCTTCTTAGTGTAACAGCCCTTATCGGTTGTCACCTTTATAATATAGGCTGATGGAGCTAATGGGAAAGCGATCCTATTGCTTTCGGCAGCCACTTTATGGAGGAGATGTAAGCCATTCATCGTGTAGATGTCAACGTATTTCAAGCCTGTTTGAATTATCTCCAACTGACCGTCCACATATCTCATTTGAGTGGTTGTATGCAGTTCGTCAATAGCATTAGGCACATCATTATTAGGTCCATTGATGATTGAGACGAGTAGGGGAGTAGCCTTCCTTGGCAATAAATCCTGCTCTTCTCCATCAATATTGGCGATGAGTGCTAAGCGATATAGATGATGATTAATGAGTTTTATGTCGCTTGCTTTCAGCCATCCACTTGTAATGGTAACGCCATCGGAAGCCTTAGCTAGGTTGATTGTCTTCGGATAGCTGGGCAAGGAAATACGCTTATTTGTCTTGGTATCTACAAGCGTTAAGGTGATAGATCCATTGTAATCAACGTTTTTATTGGCGTAGATAACACATCCAACTTTGATGAGTCCCTCTCGTTTCACATCTATATTAAGCCCCTCGATAGACTCTTCTGCATTATTTTGGACGAATCCGACCACACCAGAAAGGAGTTCCTTGGGGCGTTCCACCTTTACAACTTCAACATAACAAGGCTCGTTCTGATTGGCATCACGCACCTGGCACGTTTCATCACTATAGTCGTTAATGATCGTTGCGCGCAGTCGGTAACGCCCGGAAGGAAGGTCATCTGGGAGGGAAAGGGTCAATGTCAAGCGGGTTGCGACAAAGTCTTCAAAGTCGACACTCTTAGTTGTATGCGTATAAACAGACTGGTTGTTAGCATCCAAGAAGTCTAATCGGATCTTACCATCGAAGGGTCTTGCAAAGAGCTTCCTAATGGCAAGATGGAGCTTAGCCTCACTACCTGTCTGTAGCTTATCATCGGTTGTTGGCATCGTAGCAAACTGGAAGGACGCATCCACGGAAGGCTTTTCACGATAGATGATTTTACCTTCCTTGACCTCGAAAACATAGTGAGGTGCCTTCTTTATCTTTACCCATTTGCCCCATTCGCCATCGTCTTTTCGAGTGCAGGCGATAGGTGAGAGACTGTATAATCCATCAGTGAGTTGGGTTAAATCAATGGTGAAATTGATATCTTGGAAGACGAGTCCTCCGGAAACAATCTTGCCCTCGTTCGCCTTAAAATACTCCTTTGTATAACCTCCCTTATCGTGAGTATCAGATGGAAAAACAGCTATACTCTTTCCTTTCTCATCGTAGATTCCAATACCAAAGTCGCCTTGGAACGGTGTTGTACTTTGGTTTGTAAAGTTCTTATAAGCTATTTGGCACTTCTCTAAAGCAGTTGGCTCATTACCAACAAAGTGCATATCTGCCTCGCTGTTAAAGACTATGTTGGGGGCATCCTCACGTAGGTTATAATCAATCTTGGCAACTCCTTCCTTATTGGGATGGGCTAGAATGATGACTAACTGCTTGCCGAAGCTCAAAGCTCTACCGCTAAATTCCTTGCCAGAGGTGGTCAGATTCAGTGCTTTCAACGAATAATAGCCATCGGCATTACCGCCCCAACCAAAGTTCATGTGTATCAAGTCGTCACGATCGAAGCCGTCAGCCACCCACGCATGACCGCTTCTGCCGCCACCAGGACTACCCGATATGTACAGCGGAAAGCCGTTACGTAATTCGTTCTTAATTATCTCCGTGAAATGGTAAGGACCCTCATCAGCCTTGGTAATTATCGTTGCGTCATAGTTGAAATACTCACGGAGAGCATTCAAGGCATTGCCATCCTGGGTTCCACTTCCACTAGGGGAATACTGCATGTTAACCGCTATTCCAACGTCACTCATTAGGTGAGCAACGGCATTGGCTTGCGTTTCGTTGTATTGACCATATCGATAGTCATTATCCATATTGAGCCACTGGTAGGTTGATTTGGAGAAGTCTGCAGAACGTTGCTGTTGGTCAATTCTCGTGGTATATGTATGCTGGCCTCTTCCTACGAGTGGCCATTTATGGTAGAACATCACTTGTGCCACAGCCGTAGCAACGCACCCCGTGTAATAACCAGTGTACTTATTATAAGGTTCTTCTTGGCTCCAATGAGAATGGAGGAGGGGCTTCACTTCATTCTTCGAAGCGATAGATTGGGATACTGCTGCCGCTGTTGATAGCTTCTGATTGCTATTGAGCTCTTTGTAAACTTGGCGGTATTCGTGAAGTAAATAAGCTACTTCAGGATTCAAACGGGTTGTATTTATCACTCCTTCATGGCTATAGGCTAACACTTGTCCCATGGCATCATTGCCTGCAACAATTACGAATCCGTTGCCTTTGGAATCGTTATATATATAATAAGGTGTAGTTCCTTGCTTCTGAGAGAAGCTCGATTGAGAAGCAGAAGAAGTCCTGGTAAGAATCTTCCTTTGTGTCTTTTTGTCTACACGAACATATCTTTTTGCAATCTGGAGAGCCTCTTTAGGAGTAATATTATCGGCATGCACCTCTGTACAAAGCGATAATATCACACAAAGGCAAATGGTAATCAACTTCATAGCTGAATGTCTGCTATCATTTTTATTAGCCTTCATTTGTAACGATAAGTTCATCATCTTGGTTTGTTGGAAAGTCTTTTTAATATTAATAAAATGTATCATCTTGATTCAAAAAAGTTCTATATTTACTTTTAAAGATATGTCATCACCATCTGACAAAAGTATTTTGGTTGCTTTTGAAGACATATTCCATCATCTGACAAAAATATCCTGTTTACTTTTAATAAGATAGCTTTACCATCTGACAAAAGTATCCTGTTTACTTTTATAACATAGCTTCACCATCTGATAAAAGTATCTTGTTTACTTTTAATAAGATAGCTTTACCATCTGATAAAAGCATTTTGTTTACTTTTATAACATAGCTTCACGATCTGACCACAGTATTTCGTCAGATGATAATAATCTATTTACTTCACTTGGCGGAAACCTTGTGTCAGATATAGAAACGTATCACCTCTAATCAATGGTATAATTAAATCAGCCGCAAAATTACATATTCTTTTTTAAAAAACAGCCCCTTATCCTCAACAATGATTATCCTAAAGCAATAAACAAGGACGTTTCCCGCATCTATTTATCATAAGTCCTATTACTTACAAAAAGTCTTTCTTTACTAGAAAAAGATTATTTTTCCTTATTGTGATAGTTATTAGGTGTGGATCTACTCCTACATTTAAAGAATTTACAAGAGCCTCTTTTTCATCTTAGAGATAAATCTTTTTTGTGAAAAAGTTTGGAGGTTTACGTTTTAGTCTATACTTTTGCAACCAATATGAAGGGCTTAGTTCCGTGCAGATATACCCCAAAAGCAAATTGAAAGAGTAATATATATATGAAGCAAAAAGGACAATCATTATCATTGAAGAATCTTACGAAAAGTAATGTTTGGGACATTCAGGAGAGCGATGTCTTCCGTCTTTGGGCGCAAGCAGAGCGTGATGCAGACCTTAAGGATAACGAGCACCACTACATTGACGTGCTTAAAAGTGCCTTTACAATCGAAGAAGTAAAGGTAGATAAGCCTGAAGTCATAAAGAAGTATGAGGATCGTGGATATCAAGTAGGTACTATTAGACTTGATGAAGGGACTGTGGTTAAGTGGGCATTGAAGAAGAAACCAATCCTCAGGATCACTGATTTGACATGGGAAAATATACATCATATCTCAGCCCAAAAGCTCATCGAAGTGCTGGAACGCAATTTCGGTGGTGGCTGGGAAAGCCTTCCTCAAAGTGTACAGGATATTATCCAGAGTGGTTTCGACATTAGTACAACTACCCTACCTACAGCTCGCCTCAAGAAGCCAGGAGGTTTGTATGACAAGAAGACTTCTGATGGTTTTCAAGTCTTAGAGATTTCAAAAGGTTCATGGACAGAGGCTATCTTTGCCAAAGAGAAGCCTATGGCAACTCTCAATCATATTAAGTTCTCTCAACTAGAGGAGCAAGATGATGATGATAACTTTGATAATTTAGATGAGGAGGAGGACTTGCCGAAAGATGAAAAATCATCTGAAGAAGATGATGACGATGGCTTCGATGATGATAAGTTGACGGAGGAAAGTTATCGCACCACTTTCGACACAAATCCAGAAGAGCTAGAAATACAGGCCGAAGAGGTTGGTGAAGATGATGACTTTTAGGTTATCTCTTCACCTTATATATAATATTAAAAGGAAAGGAAACCCTGTTGAATTAACTTCAACAAGGTTTCCTTTCCTTTTGCTTGTATGTTTCTTCTTTAATCTTGTTGGCGATCACATCAACTTCAAACCTGTTTCTGGGATGCCCAATACGCACGTTATATCCTTTTAGTTACGCTTTGCCTTACGAGCAAGAGCCTCACGACGTGCATTCTGAATCTGTAGGAAACGAGCATCTATACTGCTATCGAATTCCTGGTTCATTGCAATTAGCTTGTCCATAATCATTTGTTATCTTAAACACAACTTGTTGCAAAGATACACCCTTCCAATTAATAAAACCAGAAGAAAGTTCTATTTTTTATCCACTTAGATTATATTTTTGATGATAATCAACCTATTTGATTAAAGTCAAGAATACGGCTAAGAATTTAATATTTATACTTTATGGGTTAAAAGTATTATACAATTATCGTACCTTTGCAATGAGTTTCAAGTAGAATTAAGTAATAACCGCAGAGCCAAAGGGGCTTCGCACAAAAGAAGAAAGGACAATATTATGTTGACATTTGGTATTGCGACAATCGTTGCAGCAGTACTTGCAGAGGTCTTGATTGTATCTAAGAAGATAGACCTTGATTAGTAAGAAGGAAAGGAGGAGGAAATTAGTATTCCATTAAGAGACTGTTTGGTAAAATCCAACAGACGGAGATAAATAATTTTAAAAGCCGGTACATTAATCAATGTATCGGCTCTTTCTATTTTTAAACAATATAGGGTTTCAAAGGAGATCAAGGTCGGCCAGAGCTTTCTTTGCAATCATCTCCATCTCTTCACTTAATTCACAGAAGTTTAAGACACAGTTAAAAGCAGCATGCTTCAGTGCTAAATTATTACCAGCAAGCGTCGTATGTACCTGATCAAGAAACTCATTAATACCACGCTCGTTAGGTTCCATACCTTTGGCAAACAATCTTGCTAACAACTGATAACCACAAAGTTGATACATATCCTTATCAGATGCTATCCATTGATATGCCAATGAAGGAGCAAAATTAAGATATTGAAGAAGATTAAAGGCCAATAGCTCTGCCATTTCCTGCGTGTGTAAACGCTCCATCCATACGTCCACAAGATCTTCCGACATTCGTTCAGCAGGCATAATCAGTGTTGCCAGCACTTGACACTCACGTATGTCTTCTTTCCAAAGTTCAATGGCTAAGTCATAATCTTTGCCATATTCTACCGCCATCTTTTGCAGTTCAGGCACAGGGACGCCCCAATTTATCTTATAAGAAACCCCTTTCTCGCGCATTGACTGTGAAGCCACACCATTCATCAACAGGCGGAATGATTGTTTTATTTGCTTTAGTTTCTCGTGAGTCTGATCAGTTATCATCGTCTTATTATATAATATGTATAGGATTAAACTTTTGTTTGCTTTATCGGAACCAACTTATCATCCCGACTTAAAGGTCTACAAATTTACAAGAAAAAAACGATAATCATTATCCGACCTTCACATTTTTACACTTCTTCAAATACTTGAGCTATGAGAAGGTATAGTATTTCCTCCATATTATTTCTTCATTTTTTACGATGCAAAACCAATACTCCCCCACCCTACAAATACATAATTAAGTTTTAAATAGAGTTGCTGTCACTTTTAACATTTGCGACAACTATTTAGTGATCAGCGAATTATAAGAGACGAAGAAGTGACAAGAGTGACAGCAAAAAAATAATTCGTCATTATCAAGCCTATATCTCAATAGTGTCCACTAAGAACCATTAACAATCATTGTAATATATAGAACCACAAGTTCTTATACTGATAGACGGGGGATTATGCGTAGTTTCTGTATTCTGTGATAATACTTTACGCACAGAGATAACAACCAGACAATATCCCATTAAGGAACATCCTCCCTTGGAAGAGGCTTGGAATGGTTTTATCCCTCCGAATGGAAAGAGAAAAGGATAACGTTGCTTACAAACGAAGAGGGCGTTTCCTTGAACTGAAGAGGGCGTCTCCTTGTGCCAAAGAAAGCATCTCTTGGAAATGAAGAAACGCCCTCTTCAAATTTAAAAGGGCGTTCCCTTAATTAAACGATGATGCTACAAAGTAGGGATAGACGCCCTCGTCTGTCCGCCTAGATGGGATGTTTGGGGTGAATGGAATATGTTATTAGAATAATATATCCTTATGTTTTCTGTTTGAGAAAATCATCTTGTATCGGACAGATGAGGGCGTCTGTCCCTACTTAAGGAGCCTCACCCCCGCCCCCTCTCCGAATGGAGAGGGGAGTAGATAGTATTGTTTTCCACAGAACAAACAACTCGTTAACTTGTCAACCAGTCCACTCGTCAACTCGAACTAATCATAATTTTGAATTATGAACTTTGACTTTTGAATTAAAAGATATGTCACTTAATGCCATCAGCATACCACTTTTTTTAGTAACTTTGCACTCACTGCGAAAGAAAGTAGTACAGATCAGACGAAACAAAACACGTTTTTAAGAAATGAAGAAAATAACTATTGCCATTGACGGGCACTCCTCTTGTGGGAAAAGTACAATGGCTAAAGACCTCGCAAAGAGGATTGGTTACATCTATGTAGACACTGGCGCGATGTATCGTTCAGTAACGCTCTATGCCTTACGGAATGGTTTATTCAATGCGAATGGCACCATCAAAGAAGAGGAGTTAAAGGCACAGATGGGGAATATAAAGATTAGTTTCAAGTTGAATAAGGCTACTGGACGCCCTGATACTTACCTTAATGGAGAGAATGTAGAGAATCAGATCCGTACCATGGAGGTGTCTTCACATGTCAGTGTCATCGCCGCATTGCCTTTTGTGCGTGCTGCCCTTGTTGAACAACAACAACAGATGGGAGCAGAGAAAGGAATTGTCATGGATGGAAGAGACATCGGAACGGTGGTCTTTCCCAATGCCGAACTAAAGGTATTTGTCACTGCTTCACCCGAAGTTCGGGCTCAACGGCGTTACGATGAACTAAAGGTTAAGGGTATGGAGGCTAACTTCGACGATATATTAAAGAATGTTCAAGAACGTGACTACATCGATTCGCACCGTGCCATCTCACCTCTCCGTAAGGCAGAAGGAGCTATCGAATTAGACAACAGCAACATAACGATTGAGCAGCAACAACAATGGCTTTACGATCAATACAGTAAGGCTGCTGCATTGTAAAAAAGATTCTCCTGTGAATAAAGAGATAGACAAAGAAGAGAATAGAAGAGCTATGGAAAGAATGGTATTGATGGTCGGTTTTATTTTATCCATCGCTTAGGAGAAAAAAAGCCATTCGCTTGTAATTCTCGAAAAATAGTCGTATTTTTGCAGAAAAGTATAATTTATAATTGACTTCACGCTATTTTTGAATGAAAAAAATCATCTTATCTCTCATAGTAGTAGCTATGATTATGGCAATGACGGGATGTGGTTCTAGCAAGGGATTCACCTATGTTGAGAACATAGACTCAATCAGTCTTGCTGCTTCACGAGGGCTATTTGATGCACGCATCATGCCTAAGGACGAATTAACCATCACAGTCAATACAACTAATCCAGAGGCTTCCGCCCCCTTTAACTTGCAAAGTGGTGACAAGGGATCTACGGCTTTTAAGGGTTATCTCGTAGACAATTCGGGATTCATCAACTTCCCTGTTATCGGCAAGGTACACGTTGTTGGCTTAACAAAGACCGAATGCGAGGACTTGATAAAGAGCAAGATTCAACCTTACCTTGCACGTACAGAGAACCCTGTTGTATCGGTTCGTATGAGTAGTTATCACATCACCGTCTTGGGTGAAGTAGGTCATCCTAGTGTAATACCAGTATCTACTGAGAAGATAAGTGTTCTAGAGGCTATTGCGCAAGCGGGCGACTTGGGCGTATATGGTAAGCGTAATAACATATTGTTGATACGTGAGGATGCACGTGGAGAAAAGCATGCCGTGCGTCTGAATCTGAATGATGCTAACATCATCAACTCACCTTATTATTATCTACAACAGAATGATGTGTTATACGTTCAACCGAATTCTGTAAAGGCAAAGACGTCTAGTATTGGTAGTTCCACTACCATTTGGTTCTCTTTCATAGGTATCGTTACGTCAGTAGCTTCGCTATTGGTTAACGTGTTAAGAAAGTAAGATTCTATCCTTAAATGAGGACTGCTGTCTTCATTATGGAGGTAAATATATTAAATGAGAACATTCTTTGACATCCATATCTAGCCTAGTTTTGGGAGAAACTAGCTGAAAAGAAGTGGATGGGAGAGTGTTCTCATTTGTCATAAAAACAAAAGATTAAGGTAAAATGTGTGGTATTGTAGGATACATAGGGGCTAAGCGTGAGGCTTACCCAATATTGATAAAGGGCTTAAAACGCCTTGAATACAGAGGATATGATAGTGCAGGTGTAGCACTAATAGACGATAATGGCAACCTAGATGTCTATAAGACAAAAGGCAAAGTGGCTGACTTGGAAGAGTATTGTGCCGATAAGAACGTCACTGGTAACATTGGTATTGCTCACACGCGATGGGCAACTCATGGTGAGCCATCATCTGTGAATGCGCATCCGCATTATTCACAGTCGAAGAATCTGGCTATCATTCACAATGGAATCATCGAGAACTATGCAGAAATAAAGCATAACTTGATAGAGAAAGGAATACAATTTCAGTCAGAGACTGATACTGAAGTGTTAGTTCAACTGATTGACTATATACAGGAGAAGAAGGCAATTAGCCTCTTAGAAGCAGTGCAGCTGGCATTGCATCAAGTGATTGGTGCATACGCAATAGCCATCTTGGACAAGCGAAACCCCGATACGATCATTGCAGCAAGGAAGCAGAGTCCACTCGTAGTGGGCATTGGCGATGGTGAATTCTTCCTCGGTTCGGATGCAAGTCCAATAATCGAGTACACAGATAAAGTGGTCTATCTCGATGATGGGAACATTGCAGTAATGAAGCTAGGAGAGGAGTTGAAGGTCGTAAACATCCTCAACGAAGAGTTGTCACCAGAGGTTCGTACGGTTGATATCAACCTTGGACAGATTGAGAAAGGAGGCTACGACCACTTCATGCTAAAGGAGATCTTTGAGCAACCAGAGTGTTTAACGAACTGTATGCGTGGGCGAATTAATGTAGAACATGACCATGTTACGTTAAGTGCATTGATTGATTACCGCAGCAAACTACTTAATGCTAAGCGCATCATCATCGTTGCTTGTGGTACAAGTTGGCATGCAGGACTCATCGGAAAGCAGCTGATTGAGACATTCTGTAGGATTCCTGTAGAGGTTGAATACGCTAGTGAGTTCCGTTATCGCAACCCAGTAGTTAATGAGAATGACGTTGTCATCGCTATTTCTCAAAGTGGTGAGACAGCCGATACATTAGCAGCTGTGGAGCTGGCAAAGGCTAAGGGTGCTTTCATCTATGGTATTTGCAATGCCATCGGATCGAGCATCCCACGTGCAACAGATACAGGAACTTACATCCACGTAGGCCCTGAGATTGGTGTTGCTTCTACAAAGGCTTTTACAGGACAGGTCACTGTCTTGACCATGTTTGCACTCGCTTTAGCAAACGCCAAAGGCACTATTAAGCACGAAGAGTACGTGCAGACGGTGAAGGAACTGGCAGAGATTCCTAATATGATAAAGGAAGTGTTGAAGGCAAATGACCAAATCGCTGATATGGCACGCACCTTTACTTATGCTCGGAACTTCCTCTATTTGGGGCGTGGATTCAGTTATCCGGTAGCCTTGGAAGGGGCTTTAAAGCTCAAAGAGATATCTTACATTCATGCAGAAGGCTATCCCGCAGCAGAGATGAAACATGGACCTATTGCGTTGATAGACTCTGATATGCCTGTAGTAGCTATCGCAACGCAGAACGGGATGTATGAGAAAGTACGCAGCAACATACAAGAGATAAAGGCGAGACAAGGGCGAGTTATAGCCTTGGTAACCAAAGGTGACACTACTATCTCACATATTGCAGATGCTGTGATAGAGCTTCCTGAAACGATGGAATGCTTAGAGCCACTTGTAGCAACAATCCCACTGCAACTCTTAGCATACCATATTGCGGTTTGCAAAGGCAAAGATGTAGACCAACCTCGTAACTTGGCTAAGTCGGTTACAGTAGAATAGAACTCATCAAAATCACCATCATTAAGGATGCTCCACACAGCATCTAAGATGATGGGGATAGGCTAATAACAGGCGATGGGCATCTTAACAAGTTAGTTATCATTCAATAATTGCAAAAGAAAGACAATACATCTATATAATGGAAAAGAACATTCATGAAGATTGCGGAGTAGCAATGATAAGGTTGCTAAAGCCGTTAGAGTATTATCAGGAGAAGTATGGCACATGGATGTATGGGTTAAATAAACTCTATCTGATGATGGAGAAGCAGCATAACCGTGGGCAAGAAGGTGCTGGACTGTCGGCTGTTAAACTCGCATCAGAGCCTGGTAACGAGTATATGTTTCGTGAGAGAGCGGAGGGAAAGAATGCTGTTACGGAGATATTCGCCGATGTTCACAGACATTACAAAGGCTACTCACAGGGGCAATTAGCTGATGTCTCTTTTGCAAAAACAAGTCTTCCGTTCGCGGGAGAGCTTTATATGGGCCACCTCCGGTACTCAACTACTGGCAAGAGTGGTCTTTCTTATGTCCATCCCTTCCTACGTCGCAATAACTGGAAGGCTAAGAATCTTTGCATGTGTGGCAACTTCAATATGACAAACATTGAAGATATCTTTGAGAAACTGACTGATCAAGGACAGTGCCCACGCATCTATAGCGATACTTATCTTCTATTAGAACTCATGGGGCACAGGCTTGATCGTGAGGTTGAACGTAACTTCGTTGAAGCACAGAAACTTGGTCTGACAAAGCGAGACATCACAAATTATATTGAAGAAAACATACAAATAAGTAATGTCTTAAAGACTACCATGGAACATTTCGATGGTGGTTACGTCATTTGTGGACAAACTGGTTCGGGTGAGATGTTCGCTATCCGCGATCCTTGGGCTATACGTCCAGCGTTCTACTATAGGGACGATGAGATTGTAGCAGTAGCCAGTGAGCGACCCGTCCTACAGACTACTTTCGATCTAGAATGCGAAGACATACAAGAGTTGAAACCTGGTCAAGCAATCATAGTTAACAAACGGGGAGAGTCCTTCCTACAACAGATTCTCGAGCCAAAGACCTATGCGGCTTGTTCATTTGAGCGCATCTACTTCTCCCGCGGATCGGACAGAGACATCTATAAAGAGCGTGAGAAACTTGGTCAACAACTGACGGAACGAGTTCTGGAAGCCGTCAATTACGATACCACTCACACGGTTCTCTCTTTCATTCCTAACACTGCCGAAGTAGCTTTCTATGGGCTTACTCATGGTATCAAAGAATGGATGGACAATCGAAAGGTTGAACAGATAGCAGCCTTAGGAAGCAACCCTTCGAAGGAAGATGTTCGACAGATTCTTAAGCAAGGGATACGTGCTGAGAAGGTAGCATGGAAGGATATCAAACTAAGAACATTCATTGCTGAGGGTAATTCACGTAATGATCTCGCCTCTCATGTGTACGATATTACATACGAGAGTATCGAACCCAACAAGGACAACTTGGTAATCATTGACGACTCAATCGTTCGAGGGACAACCCTCAAGGAGAGCATTCTTCACATCCTTGATCGCCTACACCCGAAGAAGATTGTCATAGTCTCCAGTGCCCCACAGATACGCTTCCCCGACTATTACGGCATAGACATGCCACGTCCAGAAGAGTTCTGTGTATTCCGTGCAACGATTGAGTTAATACTGGAGCGAAAGATGGAGTATCTTCTTAATGAAGTCTACAAGGCTTGTAAGAAAGAGGTTGCTAAACCTAAGGGGGAAGTTATTAAGAATGCAGTAAAGGCTATCTACAAGCCTTTCACCATTGAGGAAATCAACCAGAAGATTGTTGAAATACTGCGTCCAGAGGGTATGACGACGCCCGTTGAACTGGTTTTCCAAAGTATAGAAGGGCTGCATAACGCCATTCCTAACCACCCCGGCGACTGGTATTTCACGGGAGACTACCCCACTCCAGGTGGTATGAGACTGGTCAACCAGAACTTCATCAACTATTATGAACACGAACATCTTAATCATCACATGAGCTAGACTCCAATAGATAGGGACGTACGGCTTGTGCGTCCAAGGCTTCTTTATGAATCGGTCGCACAACCCATAGGTCCCTATTTCATTGTTATAACACAGAAAAGAAACAAATAAAAACAATCAACCCAACAATACTAAGTAATAATGAGGAACGTAACTTTAGTCCTGAGTGACGGAACAAAATTCCATGGCAAGTCGTTTGGCTACGATGCACCAGTAGCCGGAGAGGTAGTCTTCAACACGGCTATGATGGGTTATCCAGAGAGCCTTACCGACCCTTCCTATGCTGGTCAACTGCTTACCATGACCTTTCCTTTGGTGGGAAACTATGGTGTGCCACCCTTCTCAATAGAGGCTAATGGCATCCCAACCTTTATGGAGAGCGACAAGATTTATGCGTCTGCTATCATCGTATCAGACTACACCGAGCAGTACTCCCATTGGAATGCTGTGGAGAGTCTAAGCGATTGGTTGAAGCGTGAACATGTACCAGGTATCACAGACATAGATACTCGTGAGTTAACCAAAGTACTGCGTGAACATGGCGTGATGATGGGTAAGATCCTCTTTGACGATGAACCTGATAACATCCCAGAAGCCAACTATGAAGGTGTAAACTTCGTCGACCTCGTATCCACGAAAGAGATTATTCACTATAACGAGGGTGCTGGCAAGAAGGTTATCCTTGTAGACTGTGGGGTCAAAGCAAACATCATTCGATCACTTGTCAATAGAGGAGTTGAGGTCATTCGAGTACCTTGGAACTATGATTACACATCGATGGACTACGATGGACTCTTCCTAGCGAATGGACCTGGAGACCCCGACATGTGCATCGAAGCCGTTAGTGTGATTCGTAAGCAGATGAGCATTAGTAAGAAGCCTATCTGTGGTATTTGCATGGGCAACCAATTGTTATCTAAGGCTGCCGGAGCAACTATTTATAAGTTAAAATATGGTCATCGTGGACACAACCAACCAGTTCGCATGGTTGGTACCAATAAGTGTTATATCACCTCCCAGAACCATGGTTACGCTGTTGATGCGTCTACTCTCGACAAGGATTGGACTGAACTTTTCGTCAACATGAACGATGGCAGCAATGAAGGCATACGTCACGTTGAGAATCCATGGTTTACTTCTCAATTCCATCCAGAGGCTTGCTCTGGTCCAGTAGATACATACTTTATGTTTGATAAATTCGTAGAAACACTAAGATAATGAAAGACGATTCAATTAAAAAAGTACTGCTTCTCGGATCGGGAGCATTGAAGATAGGTGAGGCTGGAGAGTTCGATTACTCTGGTTCGCAGGCGTTAAAAGCATTGCGAGAAGAAGGTGTTTCTACCGTTCTCATCAATCCGAACATTGCAACGGTACAAACTTCTGAAGGCGTAGCAGACCAGATCTATTTCCTTCCTGTACAACCTTATTTTGTTGAAAGGGTGATTGAGAAGGAGCGTCCTGATGGCATTCTCTTGTCCTTCGGTGGGCAGACTGCATTAAACTGTGGTGTAGAATTAGAGCGAACGGGTGTACTAAAGAAATATAATGTACGAGTTCTTGGCACCCCCGTTGCAGCCATCATGAATACAGAAGACCGCGAACTCTTCGTCGAAAGACTTGATGAAATTGATGTAAAGACCATCAAGAGCGAGGCTTGCGAGGATATAGTTCAAGCACGCAAAGCAGCTAAGACGCTGGGTTATCCTGTCATTGTGCGTGCTGCCTATGCACTTGGTGGACTTGGCAGTGGCTTTGCTGACAATGAAGAAGAGCTTAACACCTTATGCGAGAAAGCCTTTTCTTTCTCTCCACAAGTACTTGTTGAGAAGAGTCTCAAGGGCTGGAAAGAAATCGAATATGAGGTTGTTCGTGACCAATATGACAACTGTATCACAGTTTGTAACATGGAGAATTTCGATCCATTGGGCATCCACACGGGTGAATCTATCGTAATTGCTCCATCACAGACATTGACTAATAGTGAGTACCACAAGCTCCGCGCATTATCAATAAAGATTGTTCGTCACATCGGAATCATCGGTGAGTGTAACGTTCAATACGCCTTCGACCCACAGAGCGAGGATTATCGTGTCATCGAGGTAAACGCCCGTTTGTCTCGTTCGTCAGCTCTCGCAAGTAAGGCAACAGGCTATCCTTTGGCTTTCGTAGCGGCTAAATTAGGTATGGGCTATGGTCTCTTTGAGTTGAAAAACTCTGTAACAAAGACGACATCTGCCTTCTTTGAGCCTGCACTCGACTATGTTGTCTGCAAGATACCACGCTGGGATTTGAGCAAATTCCGTGGTGTCGACAAGGAGTTGGGGTCAAGTATGAAGTCCGTCGGAGAGGTTATGGCGATTGGTCGTAACTTCGAGGAGGCTATCCAGAAAGGCTTACGAATGATAGGACAAGGCATGCATGGCTTTGTAGAAAACAAGGAGTTGCAGATTGAAGACATAGATGCTGCATTGCGCGAACCAACCGACAAGCGTGTATTCATCATCTCAAAAGCTATGCACAAGGGCTATACTGTTGATCAGATACACGATTTGACGAAGATTGACAAATGGTTCTTGAACAAGTTAAAGCATATCATTGACATTGACGAAGAGCTGAAACGCAAGAATATCAACACCCTCGACAAGCAGTTACTACGTGAGGCTAAGGTCTATGGATTCACTGATTTCCAAATAGCTCGTGCAGTGGGACTGGAAGAAGAGTGCCCTAATATGCACAAAGCAATGATGCTTGTAAGAAGATTGCGTAAGGGGTTTGGCATCCTTCCAGTCGTCAAACAGATTGACACACTGGCTGCCGAATATCCTGCACAGACCAACTACTTATATGTTACCTATGCAGGAGTAGCATCGGACGTAACGTTCTCCAACGATCGAAAGTCAGTCATTGTTCTGGGTTCAGGAGCCTATCGCATTGGTAGTTCTGTAGAGTTCGACTGGTGCGGAGTACAGGCATTGAACACCATTCGAAGACATGGGTATCGATCCGTCATGATCAATTACAACCCAGAGACGGTATCGACTGACTATGACATGTGCGACCGTCTTTACTTTGATGAACTGACGTTCGAACGTGTCATGGATATCATCGATGCCGAGACTCCTCATGGTGTTATCGTCTCAACGGGAGGTCAGATTCCGAACAACTTAGCTATGTATCTCGATGAAGAGAACGTGCCAATTCTGGGTACGGCAGCTAAGGACATCGACAATGCGGAAGACCGTGCTAAGTTCTCATCTATGCTTACCGAGAACGGAATTAACCAACCGGAATGGAGCGCACTAACGAGTATGGAGGATATAGACAAGTTCGTTGACCGTGTCGGATTCCCTGTTCTTGTACGCCCATCTTACGTTCTCTCGGGTGCAGCCATGAATGTTTGTTCTAACAAGGATGAGCTGACTCGATTCCTCCAGTTGGCTGCCAACGTCAGTGAAGACCATCCCGTTGTGGTGAGTAAGTTCATTGAGAACGCGAAAGAGATCGAAATGGATGCTGTCGCAAAGGATGGAGAAATCATGGCGTATGCCATCTCTGAGCACATAGAATTTGCTGGCGTCCACTCCGGGGACGCAACGATTCAGTTCCCACCGCAGAAGCTTTACGTTGAAACCGTGCGTCGTATCAAACGCATTAGTCGCCAGATTGCGAAGAAGCTACATATCAACGGACCATTCAACATACAGTATATGGCACGCGAGAACGATATCCTTGTCATCGAATGTAACCTACGCGCAAGTCGCTCGTTCCCGTTTGTTAGTAAAGTGCTAAAGCTCAACTTTATAGATCTCGCTACTAAGATCATGCTCGGCGTACCTGTTGAAAAGCCTAACAAGAACCTCTTCGACCTTGATTATGTGGGTATTAAGGCTTCTCAATTCTCGTTCAATCGATTGCAGAAAGCCGATCCTGTGCTCGGTGTTGACATGAGTTCAACGGGTGAAGTGGGCTGTCTTGGTGACGATTCTGCCACTGCCTTGCTGAAAAGTATGCTGTCTGTTGGACAGAGAATACCGAAGAAGACCATCCTTCTCTCTACAGGAGGTGCGAAGCAGAAAGCCGAGATGTTGGATGCAGCAAAGACCTTGAAGCAACACGGCTATGAGCTTTTTGCAACCGTGGGAACGTCTAAGTATCTCACAGAGAATGGTATTGAGAACACACTTGTGTACATGCCGTCTGATAAGGAACATTCGCCTCAAGCCTTGGACTTGCTCCATGAGAAGAAAATCGACATGGTTGTCAACATGCCGAAAGACTTAACTCCGCGCGAGCTAACCAATGGTTATAAGATTAGACGTGCCGCCATCGACCTCAATATACCATTGATTACGAACAGCCGACTGGCAAGTGCGTTCATCAATGCCTTCTGTAATGTCTCGCTTGACGACATCGACATCAAGGCGTGGGGTGAGTATTAGAATCAATAACAATGAGATTACAATCAATGATGCTGTTACCAGTTGCCTTTCTGACGCTGGTAACAGCAACAACTCTTACTTCCTGCACCTCGTGTTCATCGCGTGGTGTGGGGCATTATGATACCACTTTGGTTGACACAATGGTTGCTGTTAACCTCGACAGTACTAAGGGTGACGATGGCACATACGTGTCGGCTTGGACTTACCTGAACGATTCGGCACTGGCAACCATACAAAGTGCTCCGAACAAGAAGTCGCAGATTACGACCACTAACCGCATGACTATCCGAGTGAGGAGACTTGGTCGTCTGGGCTTGGAAGCCTGTATGATTCTCGGAGATGGCGAACAGTTCGCTGGGAATACCTATGACAGTACGAACTATGTACGTGTTTATGCGCAAGGAGATGAGATCGGGCGATTCACTTACAAACCCGGTATTAGCAAGCAAACAGATTCTGCCTTTGTTCAAAACCCCGTCGCTTTCGTCAGTTGCCTGCGCAAGTATCGCTCGCTGAAGATTGAGACTACCACCTTTACCAGTGGTAAAATGGTCTATTCTTTCGATGCTCTTGATGTATTAAAGGGCAGGAAATAACATTATGAAACGCAAAGTTATCTATACAGTTACAGCCCTTTTGGTCATCGTTGTAGCAATTATTGCAACGTGTAACATCATTGTTAATAACAATGCGAAGGGTCGTGTCTTCGATAATCCTGCGGAAGTACCTGCGATGAAAACGGCTGTCTTGCTCGGAACAAGTCCCAATAGCCGTTACTCGGAAGGACCTAATCTGTTCTTCCAAGCACGTATCAATGCTGCTGTTGAGCTTTACAAGAATCATAAATACAAGCAGTTAATCATCAGCGGAGAGAAGCGCAAGGGATATGATGAGCCTTCCGCTATGAAGAAGAACCTCATTGTTAGAGGCATACCAGCCAACATTATCCACATGGATGGTAGTGGTCATCGCACCTTCTTATCGATGCGTAACATACAAGAAGAGTATCATGCAGACTCGATTATCATCATCTCTCAGAAGTGGCATAACCAACGATCAATTTACTTGGCAGACCATTTAGGCATATATGCAGTGGGCTATAACGCTGAAGATGTACATGACTTCTTTGCCCAACTGACGCATATCAGGGAACTACTTGCCCGTGTGAAGCTCTTTAAGGATGTGTTATTCTAAATGCCCAAGTCTCCCCTACTCGCCCTCCATGCGTGCAGGAATTTTACAGAAAATAGTTAAGGCTTAATGAAGAGATGCTTTCTTCGATGCAAGGAAAGGCTTTCTTCATCATAAAGAAACGCCTCCTTTGATGTGAAGAAACGCCCTCTTTAAATGAAGAAGGGCATTTCCTTCTATACAATAGATTGTTAGGAACGAATTACCAGATGATAAAGAACAACTGCAACTGGCAATCTTAATCATTTAACTTACTGATATTTGCATTTAAAGAGACACTGAAAAGCACAAAAATTAGGTATTTTTAAACCGTGAAAAGTTTGCTTTTAAGAATACTTTTGGCTATCTTTGCAAGCGAAGAGTTATACAAATTGGGAAACTTTTAAGGCTCATTTGAATTTAAAGTTGTCCAAAACTAATAACTTTGAACATAGCTTTTAACAACAAATAAAATAAGCTATTGCACTGGTTATAAGCGATATAAGTAATATATAATACGCTTAGATACCAATCAACAGACACTCAATAAAGTTAGACGAAATTATCTAAAAACGAAAGAACTAAGTAATTGTAATGAAGAACTTCACTATCACTAAGCGCAATGGAGACAAAGTCCCTTTCTCCCTTGACAAGATCATGAACGCTATTGTAAAGGCTTTCCAAAGTGTGAACGAACCAACGGATATAGGCATTGTATCGCGTATCTTGTCGGACTTAGACATTCACAACGATATAAAAGTCGAAGACATACAGAACCAAGTAGAGTTTGCTTTGATGAAGGAAGGCTACTATAAGGTTGCAAAGAGCTTCATCGTCTATCGCCAACAGCACACGGAAGACCGCGAGACGTTAGAGAAGATGAAGTTTCTCTCCGATTACTGCGAGGCGAAGAATGCTGCTACTGGATCGAAGTTCGATGCTAATGCGAATGTAGAACATAAGAATATTGCAACGTTGATAGGTGAGTTACCAAAGCAAGGGTTCATCCGTTTGAATCGTCGTTTGTTAGTGGATCGCATTAAGAAAATGTATGGTAAGCCGCTTGCTGACGAATACATCGACCTCTTGACACACCATTTTATATATAAAAACGACGAGACGAACCTTGCTAACTATTGTGCTTCCATCACGATGTACCCATGGTTAATCGGTGGAACAACGTCTATCGGCGGTAATTCTACAGCGCCAACGAATCTAAAGAGTTTCTGTGGTGGCTTTATAAATATGGTCTTCATGGTCTCTTCTATGCTTGCCGGAGCCTGCGCCACACCAGAGTTTCTGATGTACATGAACTACTTTATTCAGAAAGAATACGGCAAGGACTATTGGAAGAGAGCGGACGAAGTGGTGGATCTAAGCGTTAAACGCCGTACAATAGATAAGATAATTACGGACGACTTCGAGCAGATTGTCTACTCACTGAACCAACCCACGGGGGCAAGGAACTATCAGGCTGTGTTCTGGAACATATCTTACTACGATCGTCCCTACTTCGAATCGCTCTTCGGGAACTTCTATTTTCCAGATGGATCGCAGCCTGATTGGGAAAGTCTGTCATGGTTGCAAAAGCGCTTCATGACGTGGTTTAATCAGGAAAGACTTAAGACTGTCCTCACGTTCCCAGTAGAGACTATGGCGTTATTAGCCGAGAATGGCGATTGTAAAGACAAGGAATGGGGTGACTTCACAGCACAGATGTATGCGCAAGGGCATAGCTTCTTCACTTATATGAGCGATAACGCCGACTCGTTGAGCTCGTGTTGTCGATTGAGAAATGAGATACAAGACAATGGTTTCTCATATACTTTAGGGGCCGGCGGAGTGTCAACTGGGTCAAAGAGTGTGCTTACCATCAACTTAAATCGCTGTATCCAGTACGCTGTGAACCATGACTTGGATTACAAGGAATACCTAACTCACATCATAGAGTTGTGCCACAAGGTGCAATTAGCCTACAATGAGAATCTTAAAGAGCTCTTACACAACCACATGTTACCGCTTTTTGATGCTGGATATATCAACATTGACCGTCAATATCTTACTATCGGAATCAACGGATTAGTAGAGGCTGCGGAGTTCATGGGGCTTGATATCAATCCTAATGACGATTACAAGAAGTTCGTGCAAGGTGTGTTAGGATTGATAGAGACGCAGAATAAGGCATTTAGAACTAAGGAGGCAATGTTTAATTGTGAGATGATTCCAGCCGAGAACGTGGGTGTTAAGCATGCAAAATGGGATAAGGAAGATGGTTACTTTGTGCCTCGTGACTGCTATAACAGCTACTTCTATCGTGTAGAAGACGATTCCCTCACCATTTTGGACAAGTTTAAACTACACGGGAAACCGTATATTGAGCACCTAACGGGCGGTTCTGCACTTCACATGAACCTTGAGGAACATCTTTCCGAACCGCAGTATCGACAGCTTCTACGCGTTGCTGCGCAAGAAGGATGCAATTACTTCACATTCAACATACCGAACACCATCTGTAATGACTGCGGTCACATCGATAAGAGATACCTGCATGAATGCCCTCATTGTCACTCTAAGAACGTTGATTATCTCACACGTATTATAGGCTACATGAAGCGTGTTAGTAACTTCTCTGCACCTCGTCAAGAGGAAGCGCACCGCCGTTTTTACATCCACACAGACACATGCTCCGATACTGTAACACAGACATCGTATTCCAAGAGTACCCAGATGAAGTAACACTGGCTATCAACATCTCGGGCTGTCCATGTCACTGTCCGGGATGCCATAGCCCTTTCTTATGGGCTGATAAGGGTGATGAACTAACAATCGACTCGCTAACCTCTCTCATTGAAGAGGCTGGCGAGCCGATTACCTGTATAGGGTTTATGGGGGGAGATGCTGATCCTAAAACCGTTGATAACCTCGCTTTCTACGTAAAGCAGCACTACCCTACACTCAAAACAGGCTGGTACACAGGTCGTACTGCTATATCTCCTGACATCCACAAGGAATACTTCGATTATATAAAAGTGGGTCCTTATCTTCGCCACTTAGGCGCTCTTAATTCACCAAAAACCAATCAGCGCATGTTACGCAGACGCCCCGATAACAGCTTTGAAGACATTACCTCCCGTTTTTGGAACAAATAAATAAGGTGTATGGAACGAATAAATGAGACATACGGGTCAATTAAGTGAGGCGTACGGGATAATTAAGTGAGGCGTACGGGATAATTAAGTGAGGCGTACGGGTCAAACGACTAAGGCATACGGAACAAATAAAAAAGGACTATCAAACGATAGTCCTATATTATAAAAACCTACTCCTCTTCACCTGCATGTAGGATAATACTTGTTGCACCGATGGTGAATAGCGTTCCATCCTCTATCACTCTACGCTCTCGATCACCGAGTATCACGTTGTCAACGAACGTCCCCGTGTATGACGGACCATCGCGTAGAACATATTGTAACTGCCCTTTCTTGTCACGCTTAACAGTAATGACACAATGCGTCATATCGACACTTGGATCCACAGTCTCTATCGGACAGTTGATCGGATTACCCTTCATATACCGCCCAATAACGTTCTCTCCCATCTGTAAAGGTATCACTTGCCGATAGTGAAAAACGTTCTCAATGACATGCAAAGAGCCATACTCGCAAGGTTGGTCACTATCAGTTGGGGTGTTATTCTCCTCTTTCTGCGTCTTACGTAACTTCGACATGCCTATTCTAATACCAAACTCTTTGCCGCATTGAGGGCACTGGAACACCAGACGTTGCCCCGACTTATACTTCGTCTCATCGAATGTGATAAAGTTATCACACTTAGGACATCTTACTCGTTTCATATCTAATAAGGATATAAGAAAGTTTTGTTTGGAATACTAAAGATAGGTTATCACTTATCGATCTCGATGATCCAAGCATTCTTAAAGAAAGTCTTTCCGTGCATAGTATTCAGTTTCTCACGTGCCTCGCGTTGGCTTGCATAATAGCCGTAAAGCACCTTGATGCTCTCAGTCCCTTCATAGACACGGGCGTCATCAAGCCCTTTCTTCTGCATACGCTTTACATAGGTACGTGCATTCAATTCGGTTACATGACTTGCAACAACAATCGCCCAGTAATGCGAATGATGTGCGGCTTCCTCCTTGACAGGCGCATTCACCGAAGTTGCAATAGCTCTTAAAGGTTTGAAATGTACGGAAGTATTAGATGTATCACTGGAGTCGAAGAGGTTATAAAGCATGCCGCTCTTAATCTGATGTTCGGAGATTCCATTCCTTGTAGAACTCGGGAAGCCCACTAAGAACACTGCCGTAAGGAACACGGCAGCTGCTGCAGCACTGCGAACAGCATGTAAACTAATGCTCAATCGTTTATTTTCTTTGTCTGAATTATCAATGTATATAATTTTAGACTTACGTTCCTGTGCATCAGAAAGGGCTAAGGTTGCATGATTCTTCTCGCTCACCTCATTAATTTGTGGTGCCTCGAAGCTGCTCAAACCATAGTACATTGGTGTCAATATACCGCTCTCGAAAGGTTCAAACTCAAGTTTCCCTTCGCCGTTCCGAGCCAATCTTCCAAGGTCATAAAGCTCTACTAAGCCTTCATTCTCCAGTGTGTGATAAATCTCATTTACCTCATTCTCTATCTGACGAAGTGCCTCTGGATAACTCATATCATACGCATCTACATACGACTGAGCCAACAAGGAGTCATTCATAGTGAGCTGTGCATTGAAGCCAAGAGTGCGATATGGCGGCAGAAACAAGCCGTCCTGCTCATCGTATCGGGCTGATACATGATGAGCAACAAAGCCTCCTAACCCTGGAACAATAACACAGTCATTATCCAAGAGAAGTATTTCTATATGTCGGTCGAGTTTTGTCACGCTTGCAAAATTAGCTATTTTATTCTGAAGTAGCAAGTCTCTTCAATTAAAAAATACCATCATAACGGAAAAAGTTAGTTATCCTTCTCCTTATCAATAATTATCTTTATCTTTGCGAGAGAAAACTATCTTTCATTGCTTAGAGTATATAACAAAGAACGAAATGGAATATATAAAGACAGAGATCGAAGGTGTATGGGTGATTGAACCTAAGGTGTTTAATGATCAAAGAGGCTATTTTTTCGAGGCATTCAAACAGGCTGAATTTGACGAACACATCGGTCATCACGTTGAGTTCATACAAGACAATGAGTCAAAATCGAGCTTTGGTGTGCTGCGAGGACTGCATTATCAAAAGGGCGAGCATTCGCAGGCTAAGTTGGTAAGAGTCATCAAAGGGAAGGTAATTGATGTTGCTGTCGACCTCCGTAAAAGCTCTCCAACATTCGGAAAGTACGTTGCTGTTGAGCTATCAGAGGACAACAAGCGTCAGTTCTTCATCCCTCGTGGCTTCGCACATGGCTTCCTCGTATTGTCTGATGAGGCTATCTTTACTTATAAGGTGGACAATGTTTATGCGCCACAAAGCGAAGCCAGCATTCGATGGAACGATGAGCACATAGGTATCAAGTGGGCGATTGACCCCAAAGATGTCCTCCTTTCAGAGAAAGATAACGCTAAGTCGCTATCCTGGGAGGCTGCTGAAAAATTTGAATAAACGTCTTTTTACCCAAATAACAAAGATGAAACAAACAATAATCGCATGTGCCGTATTAACGTCACTACTAATATTCTCTGCTTGTAAAAACCGAGGGGCTGACTATCAGAAGACGCACGAAGACAAGCAAGCAAAGGAGATGTTGCAGGGCTTATGGACTAATGGTGACAGTGGAGACCCTGCTGCGTTGGTCAAAGGGGATAGTATTTTCTATCCCGATTCGGCTAGTATGCCCGTGCGATTTTGGGTTTATCAAGACACTCTCTACCTACAAGGTCAGAACGTAAACGGCTATAAGATTGAGAAACAAGCACCTCATGTGTTTAAGTTTATCAACCAGAATGGAGAAGAGGTGAAGCTCGTCAAGAGTGGTGATAAGGCTCTTTACCCATCTTTCAGTTATCATGTTTATGCGATGAACACCTTTGATGAGCAGACACAAGATACCACGATTCGTACTGACTTAGGCTATTTTCAAAGTAAAGTACACGTGCAGACGACATCTGAAAAGGTAATTAAATCAACCTACAACGACAATGGTGTGGAGGTAGATAACATGTATCTTGACAACGTGGCATCCTTGCGTCTCCTCAACCATGGCACTCCAGTCTTTGCACATGACTTCCGTAAGCAGGAGTTCCAACCCTTAATTGCAAAAGACTTCCTCAATAAGAGTATTCTTCGTAAGCTCTATTTCACACACGCCGACGCAAAGGCTCTCTATTACGATGCCCTCATTGGCATTCCAGATGCCTCCACCACGTATGTCGTTGAACTGCGAATTACGCCTAACGGAAGGATGTCGAAGAAGCTAAGGTAGCACTTATTGTAATTCAAAATTCATAATTCACAATTCAAAATTATGATTACTTCGAGTTGATTAAGGCACGAGTTGACGAGTAGGCAAGTTATTAGCTCTATTTGAAAAAATAGGGAATCTGTAGGGACAAACGCCCTCACCTGTCCGCCAAAAGAAGCCTCACTTTCATTGTGCATTATTGTGCAAATAATCGTTGTTTTTCGACTTTTAAAAGGCTGTAAAAAGGTTTGTAACTGCTTGATTTTGCGGAAAGAGGGGGAAATGACCATTCCGCTGCAACTCCTTGTATCATAGTCTTTTATTTTTTTATCCTTTTAAATTGTAGCCATATTGTAGCCACAACAGAGTATTTTGAGAGTACACGCAGATACTGCTACCCGAAATGCGCACTTGCATTTCTTGGGTTCAAAAGTACAAAAAAGTAGAACATCCTCCAAATTATTGTGGGAAAATGTTTTAGAAATCTTTTGGCTACAATTTTCAGTGCATGGTGCAAGTCTATATATATAGATAGACCTTGCACCATGCACTGACAGTCCCAAAGGTGTGATTGATTGATATGGCAGGCTCAATATTTTCGTCTATGCAATGAGCATCAAGGCAACAAATAAGTAACTACTCTGCAATACTGAAAAACAAGCATCATTGGTTTTCAATAAGTTACAGTCTTCTACCTCTGTGAATTTAGACAAATTCTGGCATTCAGAAGAGTTTTTCGCTAATATCCCAATTGTAAGTTACTGATGTTCAATGCTGACGATTGCTGAATAGTTACACAAATAATGCATAATGTAAAAAAAGCAAAATGGCAATATAATGCCAACATTGGCAATTTAATATTCTTTCTAAAGCCTTATTTGTTAGGAACTTTGCGACATTATTTCCAATAAAAAGACGGATACATATGAAGACAAACAAACGAAACTCCGGAAGTAACGCAAAATTCTACATTGTACTTCCAACACTTGAGAGTTTGCTCTCCGCCTGCAACAACTGCAAGCTTAGGGCAGATCATGCCGGCATGGAATATTCCAACTTTATGAAACATTGTAAGATGCAGACTGACCTTCGCATCAACACCTATGCTAGATGTGCGGCAGCCTTCGATATGGACGTACTCCTGATACATCTCCCCAAGGATATGATTGAGTCCATGATAACAACCACGCCCCATAAAAGCCTTCGCTTCTCCACAATGGAGCAGGAAGATCTCATCGTC